>FWPV01001315.1_pt1 | contig 69926 bp, 62 predicted proteins | sample 2228371 | NCBI WGS metagenome assembly FWPV01 (sample SAMEA103939776, study PRJEB20133) | metagenome
GAGAATCTTACCGCAGAGGGCGCAAAGATCGCAGAGGCTTTCAGGTTCTCCGCGCCCTCTGCGTCCTCCGCGGTGATTTTCAGGGCAGATGGCCATGCCGCGTGCGGCGCCACGGCCCATGAAAACGGACGTCGCAGCTTGCTGCGTGCCGTGGCAAGTCCCGGCGTCCGAATTTTCAGGGCCGTGGAGGCTGGGACAGACGACGGTTGCAGCAGACGGCGGGCTGCCGGCCGTGGCCTGGCCGACAGCCCGCCGTTCTGATCAGCGGCCGTTTAGCGGGTGCGCCTGCGGCCGGCGCCCAGGCCGGCCAGCAGCGCCAGCCCCAGCGCGGCGACTACGGCCCATCCCGGCAGCGCGGACACCGGGCCGCCGGCCGCGGACAGGCCGACTAACCCCACCGCCGTCGGTTCGCCCACGGTCACGCTCACCGGGCCGTGCAGGGTCGTCCCGCCGGCCAGGCTCACGTCCTCCAGCCAGTACCAGTAGGTGGCGCCGGGCTCGACGGTGGTGTCGGTCCAGGTGTAGGCGTGCCCCTGGGCGGAGCCGGGTGCGGCCGACGGGATGAGCGCGTCGTTGAGTTTGTGCCACGCGGGGGAGGGACGACTGAAGTCGTCACTACGAAGGGGGGAGGTGGCGCGGTAGAGGTTGAAGCCGGCGTTGTCCGTCTCGGCGACGGTCTCCCAGGCCAGGGTCACGCCGTCGGTGGCGGCAGCGGCGGTGAAGGACGCCAGGGTGACGGCCAGCGGGGAGCCGGAGCGCGCCGTGTGGTAGTAATGATAGTCCCCGCCGGCCTGCGGGCGATAGCCCGCCGGAGCCTGCAGTTCACGCGCTGTGCCGCGCAGCGCAAGGGGCCGGCCCGCCATCAAGAGGGTGCTTGACTCGGTCACAGTGCTGGACAGCTTCTTGTTGATAGTGTCGGCCGGGTTGCGCAGAGCCCAGGAGCTTACGGGAGGATTCCCCCTCGTATCATACGACCAGTGGTAGAGCGCCGCTGCGCTCTGCCCTGAGCCGATCACTACATCGTCTGTCACGTAGTAGAACGTGGTTACACAAGTGGAATTGTATATGCCTCCCGTGTCTACCGACCAGTAGCGGGTGATGTAGGTCGGGTAGTTGGTCGTGTCGCCGCCTGGAACGGCTTCGTCCACCACCCGCACACACGCCATCGGGTCCACCCCAAGGAGATAGATGGCCGTGTAGTTCAGCGTAGCCGGGGAGTAGTCGGCGGTACCGGTGGTATCGCCGATGGGGAAATCGTAGGCCCCGCTGATCGGATAGGTTGGACTGGAAACATAGTAACTTTTGCACAGCGCGCCGGCACCGTTCGTCACGATCATCTTGTCGGTCGAGAACGATCCGCCGTCCGGGTCAATGGCGGGCTGACTTGGGGCACCGCTCAGGATCAGATCGGTGCTCCCCAGGAAGAGCCGGGTGTTGCCGCTGAGCTTCAGGAGGTTGTCCACCAGTACGCGGGGCGCGTCTGCGCCAACATCCAGGGACACGCCGCTGCTGTTGTTGAGGGTTAGATTGTAGAAACGGGTGAATGCCGTTCCGCCGATGGTTTGCGCGGCGGTGCCGTTGAAGACCACGGTGCCGTTGTTGTGGGTGAAGCCACCTTCCTGGGGGATTTCGTTGTTGTTGTTGATCCAGTCGCCCTTGACAGTCAATGTGCCGGCGGTGGACCCGAGGGCGTTGTCCTCAGCGGCGCTCGGCACCTCCATGGTCACGCTCCCACAGACTGTTTTGTTCGACCCGGCGCCATAGTTTGGCGTCTTGCTGTTGTTGGCGAACCCAGCGTTGATGTTGACGGTGGTGTCGTTAGCGATGACAACGTTATACGGCAAACCCTTCTCGCTGCCGCAGTCCGGCGTCCCATCATCCGGCCACCACTCGGCGGCGGAGTTGAAGGTTCCGCTGTTGTTGTACCTCAGGGTGGAGGTGCTGGCGTAGATCGGAGTGCCGTCGCATGTGCCGCTACCGCAGGCGGTGCCGTTGCCGCCGACCTCTTCTGTGGCCACGAATGTGTACTGGTTGAGGGTCAAAATGCCGGCGATGATGGCCCGCTTACTGTTGTCGTGGTCGTAGAAATCCACCCCGAAGCGGTTATCGGTGGCACCGGTGCCCAGGGTCATGGTTACGTTGTTAAACGTTGTCGCCGAGCTGCCAACCACGCGGCTGTTCTTGTTGTTGATGCCCCTGAACGCCACCGTGCCCGTGCCTGCGTTGAAGGTGCCGTTGTTGATGAAGGGCGGCGCGGCGGAGCTATCTCCTTGCATGGTGATGGTGGTCGAGCCGGCGTTGAGCGTGCCGTCGCTGCTGATCTTCAGCTCCCGATTGACGGTGATGTTCGACGCCAGGGTCACGTTGCCGCCGGAGGTATTGGCAATGTCCAGATAGGCGAAGGTCGTCGCGCCGGTAACGGTCTGCGTGCCGCTGCCGTTGAACTTGACCTGGCGGCCGTTGGCGTTGAACGTGCCGTTGTTGGTCCAGTTGCCGCCGACGTTGAGGTCGCCACCACTGGCGCTGGAGAGGGTCAGCGCGCCGTTGATGGTGAGGTTACCCTTCATGGTACGAGCAGTGGTGGCTGATCCGAAAGTCAGGGTCGTCCCGCTGGCGATCTCCACATGGTGTGGTACCCCTGGGCCGCTGGTAGTGTTCGGGTACCACTCTTCGTTGGCCGTATAGGAGCTGCCCGTAGCGTAGCGCAGCGTGGACCCGCTGGCATAGGTGGGAGCCTTGCCGGTGGGAACGCTCCCTCCGCTGTTAATAGTCAGCATGTTGTGAATGACACCCTTGCCGTTCCCGAAGTCAACTCCTGTGCTAATCGTAACCTTGTGAAAGTCAATCGTGCTGGACGTGCCGTAAACTCCAGGAGTGACCCCGGTCTTTGCGACAAAGGCTATCGTACTTGTGTCGCGGTTGAATGTGCCGCCGTTGTTCTCGAAGTAACCTAAGGTCAGGGTGTACGAAGAACCGCTGAATGTTGCCCCAGAGTTTATCTTGAGACCTCGCACCTCGACGTTTGCGTTTAGCGTCACATTGTGCGCGATGACAACGTCATCGTCCGTGCCAGGCGTGGTGCAACCTGACCACGTGATCGTTGTCCAATTGCCGTTGCCATTTGATGTGCACGTGGCCGCGTGGGCTGCCTGGGGCGTCAGCAGGAGCGCCATGACAACCGCCAAGCCGATGATGACACTCACAGCGATGAACTTGCTCAAAGCCTTCATACGATCCTCCTTCACGGGCCGGCTTGCCCCCCGGCCGGGGGCATCGAAGAGTGCGGAGTGTAAGCTTGCGGATCGCAGCATGGAAACCGGCCCGCGCCGGGGAGGCGGCGTTAACGACCGGAAGCGCACTGCGGCTGGCAATCGCGGAGGCCGTGGGTCAGGTTGACAGCTCAGCCGTTCCCTGTTGCGCTCGCACGGGCTGGACGACACCAATACGAACCCGCCAAAGCATCGCGCTAGTGCGCGGCGAAAACAATTGGGGAACCCCCCTAAACTGTGAACTTTGAGGACCTTAGGAGCGTTTAGGGGTACTTAGGGGCAGCCAGGCCGCTCAGCCCAGCAGCCCGTGCCGTTGCGCAAAGCGGATGACATCGGCCGTGTTGTGCAGGTCGAGCTTGCGCATGGCGTTGCCGCGGTGCACCTCCACCGTCTTGGGGCTGAGGTGCAGCCGGCGGGCGATCTCGCGGTTGGTGAGGCCCTGGGCCACCAGTTGCAGCACCTGTCGCTCGCGCGGGGTGAGCTCGGCCAGGGGGTCGGGGGGCGCGGCGATCTCGCTGTAGCGCACGTATTCCTCGATGAGCAGGCCGGAGATGGCCGGGCTGAGGTATCCCTGGCCGGCCGCCGCCGCGCGCACCGCGGCCACCAGATCGGTCAACACCGCGTCCTTGACGACATAGCCCACTGCGCCGGCGCGCAGCGCCTGGGCGACGTAGTCCCGGCCGCTGTGCACGCTGAGGATCACCACCCGCACCTGGCTGCTGAGCTGGCGCGTCGCCTCGATGCCGTTAATGTCGGGCATGCTGATGTCCATCACGACCACGTCGGGCCGCGCGGCCAGTGCTGCGCTGATGGCCTGTTGTCCGCTGCCGGCCTCGCCCACGATCGCGATGTCGCCCTGTTCCTCCAACAGGGCGCGTAGCCCCTTGCGCACGATGGGATGGTCGTCCACCAGGTAGACGCGGATGGGTGACATTAGGTGCCTCCCGTTAACCTCTTGGTAGTGACGACTTTAGTCGTCATGGTCTCACTGCGAACGACTGAAGTCGTTACGACGAAAGGGGTGGCAGCGGAATGCGCACGTGGATGCGCGTGCCGCGGCCGGGCGCAGAGGTGATGGTGCACTCGCCGCCCAACGCGGCCGCGCGCTCTTGCATGCCCAGCAGCCCGGAGCTGCGGTACAACGCACCCGCTGCCGCCAGCGCTGCCGGGTCGAAGCCCCGGCCATCGTCCTCGATCTGCAGGTGCAAGGCATCTTCGGCGTACACCAGCGTGACGTTCAGCCGTTCGGCTCCTGCATGGCGACAGACGTTGGTGGCGGCCTCTTGTAGGATGCGGTAGACGGCCAGCGCCACGTCAGAGGACAGGGGGTGCTCTGACCCGGTGACGCAGAAGTCCACGTTCAGGCCGCTGCGTTGGCCCACTTGTTCCAAATACCAACGGCTGGCCGCGACCAGCCCCAAATCGTCCAGGGCAGGTGGTCGCAGGTCCAACGATAGCGTGCGGGTGCGGCCCAGCGTTTGTTCCGCCAGCCAGCGCGCCTCAGTCAGATGTTCCAGGCTGCGGGTGTCCTCCGTCCCGGCAAGGCGGCGTTCCAGCGCGCCCAGGTTGAGCAGCAGCGCGGTCAGGGCCTGGCCGATCTCGTCGTGCAGCTCTTGTGCCACCACCTTGCGTTCGCTTTCCTGGGCGTGCATCAGGTCCAGGGCCAGTTGGCGGGCGCGCGCGACCTGGGCCTCCAGGGCCTGATAGAGCCTGGCGTTGGCCAGCGCAGCCCCGGCCTGGGCAGCGAACGCCTGCAACAACTGCGGCCCTTCCGGCGGCACGGCGTCCCGCTCGGCGAAGTCCAGGTTCAAAAACCCGATGATCTTCCCATCCACCACGATGGGCGCGCCCACGTAGGAACGTATCCAACGCGTTTCCGGGAAGTCTTTCCAGCCGTCGGCGGTGTGCGTATCCTGGATGACGCTGGGCTGGCCTGTTGCCACCATCTGTGAGAGGTTCGGCGTTTCGCTAATGCGCAAGGTCATGCCGAGAGCGCTGTTTTCCGGGCGGCGTTTCAGATGCTTACCGGATACGCGCACCACTGTTGCCAGGTCGCCGTTAACCAGCATGAGGGCGGCACCGTCGCTGGGGATCACGCGGCGGGTGTTGACCATGATCAGGTCCAGCAGCTCGTTCAGGCTCAAAGTCTTGTTCAAAGCCAGCGCCGTGTCTCGCAGCGCCTCGGCCAGCAAGCGCTGCTGCCGTTCGGCGGCCTCGGCGCGGCGTCGGTCGAACGCAGCTCCCAGTACTGCGGCTGCGCTTTTCAGCCCCTCGAGCTCGGCCGCCGACCAGATGCGGTCGCTCACACAGTCGTCGAAGCCCAGGAAGCCCCACCAGGCGTTGTCGGAAAAGATGGGCACCACGGCGATGGAGCGGATCTCCTGCGATTCCAGGAGGGCCTGCTCGCTGGGTGGGAAGTCGGCCACCAGGCCGCATATCGGCTGGCCGGCGGCCAATAGCTCGGCCCAGCGGCCGAAGCCGGCCGCCACGTACGGCAGGTTCTGCAACAGGGGGTTTTCGATCTGCGGGCTGATGCCCGGCATGGCCCATTCGTAGCGTTGGCTTGTCAGTTGTGTGCCATCAGGCGCCAGGTGGTTCTCGAAGATGTAACAGCGGCTGACGCAGGCGGCCAGCCCAAGCCGTGCCAGCGCGTCCGGCAGGGTTGCCGCCAGGTCAGCGGGCGACAGCAAGAGCTGGCTGATCTCGGCCAAGGCCGCCAGGATGGCGTCGCGGCGCTGCGTTTCCTGGAAGAGCCGGCTGTTCTCCAGGGCCACGCTCACCTGCCGCGCCATAGCCTCCAGGAGCTGCTGGTCCTCCTGGTCGAAGGCGTTCGGCTGAAACGACTGCAGCACTACTGCGCCCATCAGCCGGTCCTGGGTCATCAGGGGCACCCCCAGCCAGGCGCGGGCCGGCCGGCCGATGTGCCGCGGCGCCACGGGCAACGACGCCGTCTCCAGATCGCTAACCAGGATCGGCTGCCGTGTCTGCAGCAGCCAGCCGGTCAGCCCGCCCTGAGCGAAGGGGATGCGTCGTCCGTGCAGGGCAGGGACGACCTCGCCCGCTTCGATCACCAGGGCGAGGTGGTAGTCGCTGCGCGGCGGATCCTCGCACAGCGCGACCAGAAAACCGTCGAAGCTGAACAGGGGTGCGATCTGTTGGTACAGGCGTTGCAGGAGGGTCTGAGGGTCCTGTGCGCCGGTGATGGCGACCGCCAACTCGTACAGGCTGGCCAGCGCTGCGCTGCGCTGGCGCGCCTCTGCCAGCAGCCATGAGTTCTGGATGGCGATGGCCGCCTGGTCAGCAAAGAGCCGCACCAGCCGGACCTCGTCTGGGTCAAAGGGGCCGGCCAAGACGTCATCGGTGACGTTGATGACGCCGATGACCTTCCCCTGCACCTTCAGGGGCACGCCCAGCACGCGGCGGAAGAGCAGGCCTTCGTACACAGCGGCCCGGCCCTCCCAGGCCGTGTAATCATCCACGGCCCTGACCTCGCCGTCCATCGCAATCTGGCCCGAGAGCCCTTCGCCCAGGCGCAGTACCGTGCCGGACAAATTGCCCGGCAGGTTGTACGTCACCACCAGCTCCAGGCTTTGGCGGTCGGGCCGCATCAGGTAGAGCCCGCCCATGTGCGCGTGCACCAGGTCGGCCGCATGATGGACGGTGGCGTGCAGCAGCTCGTTGAGGTCTTGCTGCTGGTTGATGGCCAGCATCGTCTCGTGCAAGGCCAGCAGCGCACGATTGCGCCGCGCCTCCAGGGACCAGCGCGCTCTAGACTTGCGAGCTGTAATGGGGAAGCGACGCCCTCGAAGGGCACGGTGTTCGCTATGTCTTACCATGTGGGTTTCTACTTCGGAACGGACGGTACGACCACGCCAACTATAAAATTCTACTACAGGTGCGCCTCAGAACAAAATGCAAGATGAAAAAGTAGGGAACTTTGTGGTTCGTTGTGAGGGGCTGTAGCTCTTGCCTGGCAGCTAATACCGGAGCGGGGGCAACACTAATGCCCCCAAGGGGATTCGAACCCCTGTACCAGGCTTGAAAGGCCTGTGTCCTGGTCCTCTAGACGATGGGGGCGGATGATGGACAAACAAGATTGTATCAGAGGTGCAGGATTGGGTCAAAATCCGCCCCCCTGCTATTCGCGGTGTACCAGCGGCAAGTAAACCAGAGTTGCCCGGCTCTCCTGGCGCAAGATCAGAAGCCCGCTGTCATCCGCGGCGACAGCGATGAGTTGGTCGTCGCAGATAGCTACTCCTATCGCCCGCCCAGGTATGTCCAAGCTGGTTGTCTCGAACAGATTCGTGGGTGTGGCGATGTTGATCACGCGAAGTCCGGCCGAGTCGGCTGCTACGTAAGCGTACTTCCCGCGCGTTGTGATTCCACGGATCGGCCCCGGCATGAGGACGGAGCTGATCTGCAGGGGACGGGTCGGGTCAGCGATGCTGTAGGAAAGCAAGTGGCCCGTGCCAGTTCCCACAAAGGCAGAAGCACCCTGCAGCGCAACGTCATACGGATACCCCCCTGTGTCGCTCCTGCCTGTCTCGTAGACTGCGTTCGGATTCGAGATGTCGAGCACGCGAAGGCCTGCTCCATGGTCAGCGACATAAGCGTTGCCGTTCCCCAACGCTACGGCCATGATATACGCCCCTGGCAGCGAGCCGACTTCCAGCGGTGATCGCGGGTCGGCGATGTTAATGATGCGTAGCCCCTCTGAACCGGCGGCCACGTAAGCATAATTGCCTGCAATAGCGACTCCTTGAGCAGATCCGGGCATGTTCAGTGCGCCGATCTCGGTGGGCGTTGCAGGATTCGAGATATCCACAACTCGCAATCCGCTTGCCATATCTGCGATGTAGGCCCGGTGCTTGTCCAACGCGACGGCTTGCGCATAACCGGGCGTGTCGTACGCGCCGACCTCAACGGGAGCCGTTGGATTGGCGATGCTGATGATGCGTAGCCCGCGATCCGCGCCCGCCACATAAACCAACATATTGTCACAAATAACTTTGCGGGCAGAACCGATCGTGTCGTATCCGCCGACCATCATTGGCGTCGCGGCTTGCCGCACATCTATGACGCGCAACCCCTGGTTGACGGCGGCCACAAACGCATGGCCCGCACTCAAGGCGACTTCGACGGCCGAGATGGCGTCTAAGGCGCCGGCTTCAACCGGCGCAGTCACGTTGCTGACATCAATGATTCGCAGCCCTGTAGATCGGTCGCTGATATAGGCGTAATCGCCGTCCAGGGTGATGCCTTCAGGCATACCCGGCAGGTCGTAACTGCCGCTTTCGACCGGGGTGTCCGGCGTGGCGACATCAATGATGCGCAGACCAAGACCGCCGCCGGTGATGTAGGCGTAATGGCCCGACAAAGCGACATCTCGAGGGTTACCTGGCAAGGCGTAGGCGCCGACCTCAACCGGTGCGGTGGGGTCGGCGACGTTGATGATACGCAACCCGTCATAGAGGCTGACGATATAAGTGAAGTCGTCCTGCACTGCTACGCCTTGGGTATAGCCCGCCGGGCCGTACGCGCCCACTTCAACCGGCGCTTTGGGGTCAGCAACGTCAATGATGCGTAATCCCCACACACCATCGGCGATATAGGCGTAGTGCCCGGCCAATGCGAGATCTTGAGCATGGCCGGGTGTATCGCAAGAGCCAGCTTTGGTTGGCGCCGCCGGATTGCTGATGTCTACGATCCATAGGCCCATCGCACCGACCGCCACGTACGCGTGCTCCCCGCTCACCGCAATGCCCTCCACCACCGAGGGCAACAGGAGTTGGCCTTTCAGTTGTATCTGGGTAGGATCTTTGACATCTAAAATCATCAGATTGGGCCCTATGCCCGCGTAGGCCAGGTTATCCCGCACTGTGATAGCATAGCTGGCGCCTCCAAGCTGACCGATCAAGGCGAGCCTCAGGTCGGCGTGTGGTGCGTTTGTAATAGCCCTTTGGCTGCGGTCAAGCCGCGTCACCTCAAGGCCAGAGCCAGCTCTTGACGTGTCCACCGAACTGCTGAAGGCAACAGCAAGCACCAAGGCGACCATAGTGAAAGTACGTTTCATGCGAGTTCCCCTCGTTAGGCACAACTATCGAACGAAATGATACGTTCTTTTTTGGCAGTCACACGGTTTACTTTGTGAGAGATGGACAGCGGCCGCTGATCTGGCACACCCCGCAGGCCACCTCCAACTCCTCGCGTTGCCCTGGTAACATTAGCCCCGCTTCTTCACGTTTGCCGATCAGCTTTTCCACCGCGCCGGGCGGGAAGGGAAGCTGGCGGCCCAGTTGAATCAGCTTGAAGGTGATGTCCGCAGCGTGTTCCAGCTTTTCCAGCTTCAGGTAGGCGTCGAAGGGGCTGCTGCCCACGGTGACGCTGCCGTGCCGCTGGAGCATGACCGCATCGTGGCCCCGGATCAGGTCACGGATGACGGCCGCGCCCTCGGGACTGGCCGGGGTTGCGTACTCGGTGGTGGGGATGACCCCCAGGGTGACGATCACCTCGGGCAGGATGCAGGGCGCAATGGCGATGCCGGCGATAGACAGGGCCACCGCTACGGGCGGGTGGGCGTGGACGACCGCTTTGATGTCGGGCCGCTGGCGGTAAGCTTCCAGGTGGAGGAGGATCTCCGAACTGGGCTTGAGGTGTCGCGCTGCGCCGTACCGGCTGCTCCCGACGGGTTTGCCCTCCCAGTCAATCACCACCATTTGATCCGGGGTCATGAAGCCTTTGCTCAGGCCGCTGGGGGTGGCCAGGAAACGGTCGGGGCCGAGGCGGGCCGAGATGTTGCCGTCAGTAGCGGTGACGTAGCCCCGGCTGTGCATCAGCCCGCCGATGCGCACGAACTCCTCGCGCAGCGCCCGCTCGGTCAAGCCGATCCCGCCGCTGCTGAATGTGCCGTAGCTCATGCCGCGCCCCCGGTGCTGCCGGACAAACTCTCTGCATGCTCCAAACCAGGTTTCTTGAAGAAACCTGGTTTGTCTGACGATTTGTCCGGATGCAAATCTATCTCGTCAATTACCCCCACGATCACGGCGCGCACCGGCCCCCACGGCTCTACGCCCAGCACCTGTCGCGCGCTGTTGCCCTCGTCCAGCACCAGTACCCGGTCGCCTACTCCTGCCTGGACCATGTCCACGGCGATATCGTATTTCGTCGTCGGCCGGCCGGCGAGGTCGAGCCGCTCGACCAGGAGGAGCTTGTGGCTGTTGAAGACCGGGTGTTTGATGGTGGCAACGACCGTACCGGCAACTTGACCGATGTACATGAGGACTCCCGAATGGCGAATGGCGAATCGGCGAATGGCGAATCGGCGAATCGGCGAATCGGCGAATCGGCGAATCGGCGAATGGCGAATGGCGAATGGCGAATCGGCGAATCACGCAGTACGCAATACGCAATACGCAATACGCAATACGCTACCGCTCACCAGGCCTTGCGCTTCACGACCTCCACTTCATCCACGATCCCGACCACGGCGTGATCCACCGGGACGAAGGGCTCGGGCAGGGCCAGGGCAGCCTCGCGGCTGGCGATGATGAAGACCAGTTCGCCCGGCCCCGCCTGCGCCGTAGCGTCGGCCGCGATGACCGGCTCGCCCTGGGGCCTGCGGTCGCGATCCAGAGGCTGGACGATCAGGAATTTGACCCCCTCCAGGCCGGTGTATTTCTGGGTGGCGACTACGGTGCCGATGACGGTTGCAAGTTGCATGGCAAATCCCTGACGTCCGAACAGCGAACTTTCGACAGCATGTGCACCGATTATACTCCTTCACCCGCCGACGCGCAAAAGATACGCGGGTCAGCACTTGATGGCCGTGCAGTTGTGGCCTGCACCTTCCCTATGGTAGAATCGGCCTGTGCAAGGGAAAGGAGCGATGAGGATGGCGAACGTGGTGGTGGCCAGCGCGCAACAACAGATGCGTCTGTTCGACTCCCTGGAGGGCTATCGCAAGGAGCTAGGCCGCTTCTTGCACATGGCCCGGGCCAAGGGCGCGCAACTGGCCGTGTTTCCGGCGCTGTCCGGGGTGATGGCGGCCAGCCATCGCACGCAGGGCTTCGGGGTGGACCTGCTCAGGCGCGCCGACGAGCGCAAACGCGCCGGCCGGTCTCTGTGGGCACGCACCCGCAGCGCGCTGGCGGGCGGCACTGCGGCCCTGCTGGGGGTGACCTTTCGCCAGGCGTTTGTTGAGCTGCTGAATGCTCATCCGGCCGGCCTGGCCGAGGAGTACACGGCTCTGTTTGCCGACCTGGCGCGCCTCTACGAGATGACCATCGTCGCAGGGACCGCTTACCTGCCTGACAAAACCGGCGTCGTCCGCCATCGGTCGCTGGTGTTTGGCCCCGACGGCACCGTCCTGGGCCATCATGACAAGCTGGCCCTGTCGCAAGAAGATCAGGGGCTGGCCACGCCCGGCGACGTGTGGCATGTGGTCGCCACACCTGTGGGCCGGATCGGCATCCTCATCGGCGAGGAGGCCCTTTACCCGGAGGCGGGCCGCGTGCTGGCTTACCAGGGCGCCGACCTGCTGGTCACCCTGGCTGCGGTCAGCGACGAGGCGTTGGCTGCATATATCCGCCACGGCACGATCTCCCGGGCACAGGAGAACCGCATCTTTGCGCTGACCAGCTTTCTGGTGGGCAAGAACTATCTGGCGACCCCGGAGTCGCCCGATGCCCTATGGGGCAAGTCCGGGATCTATGCGCCGCTGGAACTCACCACGCGCTACACGGGGGTCCTGGTGGAGATGGGCACGGCGGACGCCGAGGGATTGTTGACGGCCGAGCTCAATCGGAACTTGCTGCAACAGTATTGGGAGCAGGGATCGGAACCGGTGCGCAAGCGCATCCCGGTTGACCTTTTCGCCCAGTATCTGCCCGCGCTCTACACCAGCCGGCGGACCCTGGCCGAGGCCTGGCCTGAACCGGCCGGCAGCGCACCGACGGCTGTTCAGCCGGCCGCTCAACCATCTGGCGGCGAGGAAACGTCTGCGCCCCCGGCCGAACCTGCCGGAGCTGAGGTGCCATTGCCCGAACCGCCCGAAACGGCGGAGCACTCCGGACCCGAGGGGGAGCTGTTCAGACCGGCTTGAGCAGGTCGGTGACCTGGCGCAGCAGAGAGAGTAAGGACATCCCGACTTTGACGTAGTCGGAGGGGCTGGCGCGAAAACGGATCTGTTGGCCCGCAGAAGTGCCAGAGGCCGCCTTGCTTTCCTGCGCCTGGGCATAAGCCCAGGCGGCTGTTGCGCCCAATACGGCGCCTACTGCGCCGCCGATGAGTATCGCTTTGTTGCGGGACGTCACGTTCATACCTCGCGTTTCGGCTGTAGGGAGTGGAGCAGGGCTGTGCGCCAGCCCCGGAGCTGTGCCAGAGCTGCGCTCGCCGCAATCACCGGTGTCACGGCATGCTGGCTGACCTCTTCGGTCAGGGTCGCTGCTTTGCGGAAGTAACCCTGGACGGTAGGTGCCAGAGTGCGCAGCTTGCGGATTAACTGGGAGACGCCCCGGACGCCGAAGTAGAGGATCACGCCCGGGATCAGGCTGAGCAGAAACGCTTCCAGGGCGAGCAGGACGACCGCCAGATCACGCCAGTTGTCCAGGGTCATGGATCTCCTCCTTGCACACTCATAACATGCCGGTTGCCTATTGTAGCAGAGAATCGCGGCAGCAGCAAAAGACCAGATGAGACGTCTTCCGCCGAAACTTTTCGCAGTATTGCTTCTGGCCTTTGCCGGTCTGTTACTCGCGCGCGCAACCCGGCCGTGGGTTGAGTTCGGGCCGCAGCAGCAGGTGGTTTCGATCAACCCCAAGATGGGCATGCACACCCGGCTCACCGATGAGGTGGAGCCTTGGAAGATCCAGCGCACTTTCGAAATGGTGCGGGAGATGGGCGCTTCGTGGGTCGTGGAGTATTTTCTTTGGGCTGCGCACGAACCCGCGCGGGGCGTGTTTGACTGGTCGCATGCTGATCTGGTGGTGGATCATGCGGTCAACCAGGGGCTGACGGTGATCGCGCGGCTGGGCTATGTGCCGGAATGGGCGCGGCCCCCCAGGTCGCCCCATCTCTATCTGGACGAAGACGGCTATGATGATTTTGCCCGCTTCGTCGCTGCGTTTGTTCGCCATTTCCGCGGCCGCGTCGGTTACATCATCATCTGGAACGAGCCCAATCTGAGCCAGGAATGGGGATACCGGCCGGTTGATCCCGCCGGTTATACCGAGTTGTTGCGGCGCGCCTATCTGGCCGCGAAACAGGCCAACCCCGAAGTGAAGGTCCTGGGCGGCGCGCTGGCACCGACCCTGGCCCCGCCCGATAGCGAGTGGGGGATGAACGACCTGGAATACTTGCAGAGGATGTACGACGCCGGCGCAGCGCCGTATTTCGACATCCTGGCCGCGCATAGCTATGGGTGGAGCTTTGGCCCGGACGAGCCCGCTGCGGCCGATGCGGTGAACTTCGCTCGCGTCGAGCTGTTGCGCGAGATCATGGTGCGCAACGGCGATGCCCACAAGCCGGTGATGATCACCGAGGGGGGCTGGAACGATCACCCGCGTTGGACCAAGGCGGTGCGGCCGGCGCAACGGGTGGCGTACACCGTTCGGGCTTACGAGAAGGCGCTGGCAGAATGGCCGTGGGTGCAGGCGGTCTGCCTGTGGGCGTTTCGCTACCCCGCGCCCACGGGAACGTACCAGGACTATTACACCTTTGTCACGGCCGACTTCCGCCCCAAACCGATCTATCTGGCCGTGCAGGCCTATGCGGCCGGTGAGACAACGCCGTTGATGAGTTCTGATGTGCGCTGATTGCTTGCTCAAATTCCATCCGCGTCCTCCGCGTCTCTTCTTCGGTTCAAGCAAGCGCAAACTGTTGCTCGGCCTGGGGCTGGCGATCGGGGCTTTGCTCCTGGTGCTGTTGCTGCTACGCCTGACCGGACTGATCGGCCGCGATCCTGTCTGGGCGAGGATCCAGGAGAGCGGCGTCTGGCGCGTGGGGATGGATCCCAGCTTTCCACCGTTCGAGTTCCTGGACGCCGAAGGTCGTCCCGCCGGCCTGGATGTGGACCTGGCTGCGGCCATTGCTGCCGTTTGGGGCGTGCGGGTTGAGATCGTGGGCGTGGGGTTCGATGAGCTGTTGGATGCCGTTCACGTCCACCGGATTGACAGCGCTCTCTCGGCGCTGCCGGTTGTGCCGCACCGCACCCGGGACGTGTCTTTTTCCGATCCCTACGTCGAGGCCGGGTTAGTGCTGGTTGTGCCCGAGTCCAGCGCGCTGAGCGGAGTGGAGGAGTTGGAGGGCCGCCGGCTGGCCGTGGAATGGGGCAGCAGCGGCGATGCCGAGGCGCGCGCGCTGGCGCGGCAGTGGGACGGCGCGTTGACGCTGGTGCTGCGGGATTCCACCTCCGCTACGCTGGACGCGTTGCTGGCCGGCGAGGCAGACGGGGCGCTGGTGGATGCGATCAGCCTGGCCCTCTATGGCGGACGAGCACGGCTGCGCGTGGTCGGGCCGCCGGTCGTCAGCGAGCCATACGTCATCGTTGTGCCGGCCGACGCGCCGCAACTGTTGCAGGCGGTGAACCAGGCGTTGGCGAAGCTGCGCAGCGACGGCACCCTGGCGGATATCGAAGCCCGGTGGTTGAGGCCAGGGGAGACGGCGAATGGCGAGTAGCGAATCGGCGAATGGCGAATGGCGAATCGGCGAATGGCGAATGGCGAATCGGCGAATCGGCGAATCACGAATGGCGAATCACGAATCACGAATGGCGAATCACGAATCACGAATGGCGAATCAAGAATCGGCGAATGGCGAATCACGCAATACGCAATACGCAATACGCAATACGCAATACGCAGTATGCAATACGCAATACGCAGTACGCAATACGCAGCACGCACTATCCTGAGGTAACGTGATCCACTTCGACATTTTCACCCTGTTCCCCGGCATGTTCACGGGGTTTTTGAGCGACAGCATTTTGAAGCGGGCGCAGGAGGCTGGCATCCTGTCCGTGGCATTACATAACATCCGTGACTACGCGGAGGGCCGGCATCGGATCACCGACGACACGCCTTACGGCGGGGGCGGAGGTATGGTAATGAAGCCCGAACCCATCTTCCGGGCTGTGGAGACGGTGCTGAGCCACCCGCCGGGCTGGTCGTTTCAGCCGGCCTTGCCCGACGAGGCGCCGCCCGTGGTCGAGAATGCTGTCCTGCCGCCCGATGTGCCCATCATCCTGTTGTCGCCGCAAGGCCGCACGTTCACCCAGCAGGTAGCGCGCGAGCTGGCCCGCTACCGCCGTATTGCGCTGATCTGCGGTCGCTATGAGGGGGTGGACGAACGGGTGCGCCTGGGCCTGGTGACCGATGAGATCTCCATCGGCGACTTCGTCATCTCGGGCGGCGAGCTGGCCGCGGCGATCATCGTGGACGCGGTGACCCGGTTGCAGCCCGGCGCGCTGGGTTGTGAGACAGGCGCCTGGGATGATTCGTTCGCGACCGGGCTGCTGGAATACCCCCAGTACACCCGGCCACCGGTGTTCCGCGGCATGGCCATCCCGGAGGTCCTGGTCTCGGGCCACCACGCGCAAGTGGCGCGCTGGCGCCGGGAACAGGCGCTGCGCCGGACCTGGGAGCGCCGGCCCGATCTGCTGGCCTCTGCCCCACTTTCCGAGGCAGATCGCGCCTTTTTGGCCAAACTGGCTGCCGAAGCGGGCCGCCTTGCGCAGCCCGATGCAGAAAGAGAGGGCGCAGATTTGGTTGAGTGACGTCAATGTGTTAGAATAATACTTCGTGGCTGCGGCCACAAGTTCCTATCGTTATCTTGCGCCGGGCGACCGGCTGTCATTTTTGTGTAAGAAGGTTGAGACCATGTCGAACTTGATCGCTTCTCTGGATGCAGCGGCCGTGAGGCCAGATATGCCTGATCTGGCGCCCGGCGATACGGTAAAAGTACATACCTTGATCGTGGAAGGCGACAAAGAGCGCGTGCAGGTATTTCAGGGCCTGGTGATTCGCGTGCGCGGCAGCGGCATGAACAAGAACTTCACCGTCCGGCGCATCGCTTCTCACGGGATCGGGGTGGAGCGCACCTTCCTTTTCGCCTCCCCGCGCGTGGAGAAGGTCGAAGTGCTGCGGCATGCTAAGGTGCGCCGCGCCCGCTTGTACTACCTGCGCGGCCGCACCGGCAAGGCTGCCCGCTTGAAGGAACGCGCGGCCTGAAATCGGCTGACGGCTTCGCAACCCGTCGAAACGATCCTTTTTCGCAACCGGGCGCAGGGAGTTCTCCCCTGCGCCTTTCGCGGTTAAGGGCCTCAGCGAAGATGCAAGCAAGGGAAGACGCCGGACTGGCTGTTGAGCAGGCTTTGTGGGCCGCAGGGTACCAGGCGGTGGCAGGGGTGGATGAGGCAGGCCGCGGCGCATGGGCCGGGCCGGTAGTGGCGGCCGCGGTGATCCTGCCTCCTGATCCGGCTGCGTTGAAGCCTCTGTTGGGCAAAGTGAACGACTCCAAACTGCTCAGCCCGGCGATGCGGGCGCAGGTTTTCGATCTGGTCCGGCAGCATGCTCTGGCGGTCGGGGTCGGCAGGGTCGAGGCGCCCGTGATTGACCGGGTCGGCATCTTGCCCGCCACGCGGCAGGCTATGATGGACGCTCTGGCTGCCCTGGGGCGGCCTTGCGATTTCGTGTTGTTGGACTATGTGACGCTGCCGGCGCTCGACCTCCCGCAGCGCGGGCTGGCCCACGGCGATGCGCTCTCCCTCTCGATTGCGGCCGCCTCCATTGTGGCGAAAGTGACCCGCGACCGGTGGATGATCGAGTTCGACGGCGTATATCCGGGCTACGGCTTTGCCGCGCACAAGGGGTATGGTGTTGCAGCTCACGCGGCTGCTCTGGAGCGCCTGGGGCCTTGCCCGCTGCACCGGTTGAGCTTCCGGCCGGTGGCCAGATTTGGTGTGTCTTCTGGTTCGGACGCCGCAGCTTGCTGCGGGTCTGTTCCGTAACCGGGGCAAGCCCCGGCGTCCGGTCGTTGGGTGTGGACGCCGCAGCTTGCTGCGGTCTTGCTGCGTTCCCATGTCATTCCCAAGGAGGGATCATGACCGGACGGGATGCTCGGGTCAACCTAGGCCGTCGCGGCGAAGAGGTGGCTGCGGCTTACCTGGTTGGTCAGGGCTGGGAGATCGTGGCCCGCAACTGGCGCACGCGCGCCGGTGAGCTGGACATCATTGCGCGCGATGGCGAGTGGCTGGTCTTCGTGGAGGTGCGCGCCCGTCGCGCCGGCCGCAAAGGCGCCGCACCCGCCGCTGGGAGGCCCGAGGAATCCGTCACGCCCCGGAAGCAGCTTCAGCTCATCGCGATGTCCGAAGCCTACCTGTTCGAGCTTCCTTACGCCGGCCCCGTGCGCATTGACGTCATCGCCCTGGAGCTCGCCGCCGACGGCTCCGTCGTCCGTCTGAACCATATCCGTGACGCGGTGGGCGGTGTCGCATGATCGGCGCCAAGACGAATCTGCCATCAGCCATCGGCCATCAGCCATCAGCCATCGGCCATCAGCCATCAGCCATCGGCCATCAGCCATCAGCCATCGGCCATCAGCCATCGGCCATCATCGCCATCGTCGGCCCTACCGCGGCGGGCAAGACCGCGTTGAGCCTGGTCCTGGCCCAGGTGTTGGACGGCGAGATCGTGTCGGCCGATTCGCGGCAGATCTACCGCGGCATGGACATCGGCACGGCCAAGGCCACCCCTGAAGAGCGGGCGCTGGTGCCGCATCATCTGCTGGACATCGTTGACCCTGACCAGGTCTTGACCCTGGCCGAGTATCAGCGTCTGGCCTACGCGGCAATTGATGATATCCTGGCACGCGGCCGGTTGCCGCTGCTGGTGGGAGGCACAGGCCAGTATGTCCATGCGGTCATCGAGGGGTGGCGCATCCCGGAGGTGCCGCCGCAGCCCGATCTGCGCGCTGCGCTGGAGGCAGAGGCCGCGGCCCACGGCGCAGAAGCACTACACGCCCGCCTGGCCGCGCTGGATCCCGTGGCGGCAGCTCGCATTGACCCGCGCAACGTCCGCCGGGTGATCCGGGCGCTGGAGGTGTGCCTGGCGACCGGCCGGCCCATCTCCGAGCTGCAAACCAAGTCCCCACCGCCGTACAGGGTCGTGCAGATCGGCGTGACGCGGCCGCGGCCTGAGCTGTATGCGCGCATTGACGCGCGGGTGGATCGCATGATCGCGGCCGGCCTGGTTGATGAGGTGCGCCGCCTGGCCGATGCCGGCTACGGTTGGGACCTGCCCGCCATGACCGGCCTGGGCTACCGGCAGATTGGCCAGTACCTGCGGGGCGAGGTCACGCTGGACGAAGCGATCGCGCTGATCAAACGGGGCACGCGGCGCTTCGTCCAGCAGCAGTACAACTGGTTTCGGCTCAACGATCCTGCGATCCGGTGGGTGAACCCGGACGAGGCCGATGCAATCGAGGCGCTGATTTCCATGTTGTCTCGTAACTGCTCAGCATCAGGCATTTTGCACCGCAGAGAGCGCAGAGATCGCAGAGAAGAATGAATTCGCAGACTCTCGAGTAGTCTGATGGCGCTTGGACTTTGAAATCTCTGCGTCCTCTGCGTGCTCTGCGGTGAAATGAACTCCCCTGAGAAGTTACGTGGTCTCGATGAATTGGACGCTGCGGCTTGCTGCGGTCAGCTTGCTGCGAGACCGGGGCAAGCCCCGGCGTCCGGCGTGGGTGGGGCGGACGTCGCAGCTTGCTGCGTTGCCTCTCACCGCAGCGGCCTTCTGGCCGCTTGCGCCAATGCGATGTAGTCCAGATCCTCTACTATCCGCTCCATCGTCACCTTTCGGCCTCGCGCCTCCCAGATGAACACCTCTTTCCGCGCCTCCCCTCCTTCGAGCTGCCGGCTTTGAGGTCCGGTGACCTCGGCAAAGTCGGCGCGCAGGCGCTCGGTGATGATCTCTGCCGGGATGTACGCCTGGCTGAGCACCGTCAGGCTATCCGCCTCCGGGATGCCCCAGATGCGGAACTGGCCGCTGGCGCTGTAGACCGGCCGGCCGGTGTAGTAGCTCACCTGACCTGCGATGCTGTAATCCACCGTGAAGATCAGGCTGTCTTCCTGTGGCGTAAAGCCCTCAGCAAACGCGGGCCAACCTGCGGCGTCGGCGCGGATGACGGACGCTGAGCGGCTGTGCGGCAGCGGGGTCGGACCCAGCAGGGCCGCCGCAGAACCGGCGCCGAACGCGGCCAGCCACGCCAACAGCACGCTCACGGCGACCGTCCACAAGCGGCGGTTACGCCCTGCGAGGGCGATGCCCGCCAGCGGCCACAGCGGCGCCAGGCCCAGGCCCAGGTTGCGCGGGTTGTCTGCTGCGCTGAACAGCACCGGCGCCAGCATACAAGCGGCAACCAGCGCCAGCAGAGTCGGGGCGGATGTCGCAGCTTGCGGCGAGCCGAGGCAAGCCTCGGCGTCCGGCGGTCGGTGAGGACGCCGCAGCTTGGTGCGCAGCCTCCCTTTGGGACTGCGGTCAGCTTGCTGCGTGACCGGGGCCAGCCCCGGCGTCCGGTCGTTGGGCGCGGACGTCGCAGCTTGGTGCGTGGCTTGCGCCAGGTTGGCCAGGAAGACCGCGGCCGCCAGCGCCGCCAACAGCACGGCCGGCGCCGTGTGATAGCTGCCCGCGTGCGCCAGCCTGGCGATCAGCCCGGCCGGCGCGAACCCAAACCCCTGGCCCTGGTACAGTGCCCAACGCACGCCGGCCCAGTCGTGCGCCGCGTTCCAGCCCAGCAGCGGTAGCGCCCCGGCTACCGCAATCCCCCCGGCCAGCCAGGAGCCAGGCTGCCGCAGCAGATCGCGGCGCCATCCCAGAACGTAGATCACTAATCCGGCCCCGTAGAAGGCCGAGCTCAGCTTGACGTTCAGCAGCAGCGCCAGGGTGAGGCTGAACCAGGCCCAGCGCCACGGGCCGATGCGTCCTGCCAACAGCGGGGCCAGGGCCAGCAGGTTGACCAGCAGCAGGAAACACTGCAGCGCGTCGGGGTAAGCGACCCGGCCGGTGACCACATAGATCGGGGCCAACGCCATCGCTGCGGCCGCGATCAGGCCGCCGGGCTTGTTGACGTAACGCTGCCCGGCCGCGTAGGCCAGGGGCACGCAGGCGGCGCTCAGCAGCGCGTTCAGCCAGCGCACGCCCCACTCACTGCCGCCGCCCAGCGCAGTGCTCAGCCGCAACAGCAGCGCGATGCCGGCCGGGTGGTCGAAGTAGGCCGGCGCCAGGCGGTCCGCCCACAGCAGGTAATAGGCTTCGTCCGCGAACAGCGGCATGTCGCCCAGGCGCCAGAACCGCAGCGCCAGCGCAGCCAGGGTCAGGATCCCCACCAGGACAATCAAGCGATCGAGCTTGCGCACGGTTAGCCTATCCATCACCAGCGTTCCACCGTCACCCGGTACCGATAGACTCCTGCGGGCGCGGCCAGCTCGATGTCGGTGCCGGCCCACGAGAGCCAGAAGATGCCGCTCCAGCGATACTGGTTGTAACGCTCGCGGCCCACGTATTTCGCCTGGCCCGGTTCGGTCTCGGTGCAGAAGCGCACCTTGCGCGCTCGCGAGGTGAAGCAGGTCGTCTGGGCGGTCGTGGGCACCCACTGGTCGGCAAAGTCCTCGAAGTCGCGCTCCATTCCCTCCGAGTCGCTGTACAGGGTGAAGTACCGCGCGCCCTGTTCGTTGGGCAGGTAGACCAGCTCCGGCGCAACCTCCAGCCCGCTGAAGTCCACTGCGATATCCAGAACGCCGGGCGCGGTCACGGTGTAGGTGAAAACGATGCTGCCCAGCGGTGCGACCGGCCGGTATTTGCGGCGGAAAAGCTCCGTCCAGGTATCTTCCACATCTATGTCGAATTGTTTGACGAGGCGTTGTTCATGCGGGAGGGCCCTGACCGTCGCGTGTTGCGACGAAAAGGCGCGTCCCTGGTAGATCACGATGGGTTTGCCGAAGCCGTAGCCTTCCTCGATCAGCTCCTCCCCGTCCTGAACCAGCACCAGCCCCTTTTGCAGCGAGGCGACTTTGCCCACATGGGGCCGGGTGTCCGAGTAGGCCCGCAACGTCAGGCCATCGGCCAGCACCAGCTCGTGGGGGGGCGGGCCGGGGCGCAGCAGGGCCCCCAGACGCAGCGTCCAGTGCGGTTCGATGGCTTCCTTGGCGATGAACCAGGCCAGGAAGAGCAACGTCGTAGTGAGGAACAGGGGTCGTATCGTCTTCATGGTGCAGCGGACCCGGCCCAGCCGGTGTTGCGGTTGTCGAAATGGAATTTGGGCCAGGCGATCTGCCCCAGCGGCCCGACGTCCATCAGCACGTGGATGCCGTTGTTGGCGCCCACGACGATGTCGGCCCGGCCGTCGCCGTCCAGGTCCCCGACCCACGGCGAAGAGAAGACGAACGCGCCGAGGTCAACGGGGAAGCCGGGCAGGGGCACGCCGCGGCTGTCCCACCCGTAGAGCAAATGGTCCTTGGATCCGGCGATGACGTCCGGCAGGCCGTCGCCGGTCAGGTCGGCCAGCGCAGCCGACGAGATGAACTGATCGCGCGCCGCTTGCGGCCAGCCGGGCAGCGGGTTGCCCTGGCTGTCCCAGGCGTACATCTTGCCGTCCCACGAGCCGATCACCACATCGGGGCGGCCGTCGCCGTCCAGGTCGCCGATGGCGGGCGACGCCTCCACCAGGCTGCCGGTGCGCTGCGGCCAGCCGGGCAAGGGTTGGCCGCGTTGATCCAGCGCGTGCACCAGGCCGGCGTCGTCCCCCACGATGATGTCGTGCACGCCGTCGCCGTCCAGGTCGGCCAGGGCCGGCGATGAGTCGGAGTCGGCTGTGAGGCGGACGGGGAAACCGGGAAGGGGCGTGCCGTCCATACGCCAGGCGTGGACGGCCCCCCGATCGGGCAGGCCCAGCCACCTGGGAGGCACACCTTCGGTCAGGGTGGCCACGGCGATGATGTGGCCGTCGGTCGCCGCAGTGGCGTCGCCCCAGCCCAGCGCGGGCTGTGGCCAGCCCCGCACAGGCCGCCCGCGCGCGTCCAGCACGAACATCTGTCCCGCGCCCAGGATGGCGATCCGGTTGCCGGGCAGGATCGTCGGCGACGCCCACAGCCGATGGCGCAGATGAACCGGCCACCCCGGCAGGTCGCTCCCATTTGCGCGCCAGCCGAATACGCGGCCCGATTCCGAGCCCACGAAGAGCTCCGGCCGGCCGTCCCCCGTAACATCGGCTGCGGCCGGCGACGAGAAAAATCCCTTGGGGCTGTAACGCGGCCAGCCGGGCCGGTCGCGCAGCGCGGCGTCGGTGACGTAGAAGTAGCCGTCCCACGAGCCGACCGCGATCTCCGGCGCACCGTCGCCGTCCAGGTCCGCCACCAGCGGCGAGGCGATCACCGGGCCGGCCGTGGGCCGGAAGATGTGCCCCGGCCGCAGCGTCACCGGCGTGCCGCTCGCTTCTGGCCGTGCGGCGCAAGCCGACAAGACCAACATGAGTATTAGGGTAATTGTGGTTTTGACGCCGAAGCGCGGTTGATCGCAGTTCATTTGCGCCCTACCACAATCGGAAACTCGAACCCCGGCCGGCGCAACGCCCATGTCTTGAGCCGGTGCTGCCACCACAGGCGGCCGCGGCGGACAGGGCGCCAGGCCGGCGCGAGGCCGGCAGCACGCAAGGCGGCGTCCACCTCGGCGCGGCCGAGCACGCGGCTGCCAGGCCGCTCCCCTGTTCGGCCTGCAGGGGCGATGGGGGAGTCCACGACGAACAAGACCCCGCCGGGCCGCAGCGCACGCGCCAGGCGCGTGATCGTCCCAGGCAGGTCTTCGGCATAGTGCAGCGACGCGTTGCAGACCACAGCGGCGAAAGCGCCGGCCGCCAGGGGTGGCCGCACCAGGTCGCCCAATACCGGCAAGAACCGGCCGGCCGCGGCCGGCGCCTGCAACGCCAGCAAGGGGTCGCCGCTTCCCGCCAGCGCAGTCGGAAAATGGTGCGCCGCGCCCAGCCCGAAATCGGCGTCCCCGCTCAGGTCAAAGGCGATGACGGTGTGCCCCAGGCTCGCCAGGCGATGGCTGAGCCAGGGGAGCCCTGCGCCTGCATCGGCGATGATCAGCGGCGGCGGGCCCAGATCGGCCAGGAGCCTTGTCAGCTCTGCCCAGCTTTCCCGTCGCAGCGGCCAGTAGAGCCGCGGGAAGCCCCGCGGGTCGGCGTGGGGCAGCGCCTGGGCCAGGTCGGGCGTCAACGGCTGCCAGCCCTCTGCCAGCCGCGCGGCGCGATACTGGCGCGCAAACGCTTCGGCCCGCTCGCGCGTCCCGGTTGGCCGCAGGTCCAGGATGCCGGACGGATGCCGCGGGTAGAGGGCCTGGTCGGCCGGGCAGCGCAGGCCGTCGGGGACAGGGGTCAAGGGCCCCCAGCAGGCCGGACAGGCCAACAGGGAGAGCAGGGACAGGTTCACGGCTCGGCCTCGGTGCGGCGCAGGATCATGAGGAAATGGTCGCCCAGGGAGCGGAAGCCGGGCCAGCCGCGCACGCGGCGCTCCAGGCCGGCCAGCCGCTGGGCCGCGCGGGGGAACCGGCCGGCCAGGTAGGGCGGGGGGATGATCACGGGATAGCCCAGGGTCACATCCGGCCGGAAGTACGGCGCCCAGGCCCGGGCGAACTCCCCCGGCGTGTAGTAGCGCACCGGCATGGTGCTGGGCGCCTCGCCGGGGCCGGCCGACATGCGTGCCTGCAACCAGCCGCGCGGCAGCCGGCGCAGAGCCTCGCGCGGCCGCAGCCTCAACAGCCCCCAGGCGATCTCCCACGCGCAGATGCGGCCCATCACCGAGCAAACGAAGGGCGCAGCCGGCGGCAGCAGCTCGGCCAGGCTGCGCGCGACCTGGCCGAGCTGCGGTTCGCAGTTCAGCGGGCCGAAGTTGCTGTACGCAGCGTCGAACGGCCCGGCCGCGACACCAGCGATCTCGCCCCCCGGCACGGCGTGCCACGTGACCCGGCCGCCGGCGGGGTGATCGGCCGCGGCCGCGCGCGCTGCCGCGATCATGCCCGGCGAGATGTCGGTGGCAACCACCGTCCGGCCCGACGTGGCCAGGCGCAGCGCCATCTCGCCGGTCCCGCAGCCGATCTCCAGCACGCGGCCTCGCGGGGGGATCAAGCGGTCCAGCAGCGCGTAGGTGTCGTCGTACAGCCAGGCCATGATCGGGTTGGCGGCGTAGTCGGCGCTGTAGCTGGCCGCAGCCCGGTCAAAGGCGGCTGCCACCTGGCGGTAGATCTCAGTCGTCATGGTGCATCCGGTGTGGGTTGAGTTGTTCGTTCTCTCTGGGTCACTGCCAGGGCAACATCGTTCTGCAAATGACGTGTACTCCAACCGGCGAATGACTGCGCCCAGAGCGCTAACATGGTCCAGGTCAGCAGGCGGCCGGGTTGACCGTACCACGGATAGAAATCGAACCAGCTGATGACGGTGAGGGTGGCCAGAGCCGCAGCGGCGGAGATCGCCAGGATGCCCGTCGCAGCCGGCGGGGGCCAGGTGCGCCGCCGGGCCCAGATGGCAGCCCAGGGGCCTGCAGCCATAATAGCCCAGAGCGCCACGCCCGGAACGCCGAGCTCGGCAGCCGCCAGCAGGGGGACCCGATGCACCGGCTGGTAGATCGGGTAAGCGGCGAGTGCTGCTGGCTGTCGCTCCAGCAGGGCGATGGCAAAGCTGGCGTATCCCACCCCCAGCCAGGGCTCCTCGCGGATCAAGGTCCAGGCCGCAGCTTCCAGCACGGCGCGCTCGTCCACGGATCGAATCTCCACCCCCTCTACGGTGAATCCGAGCCGGGGCCGCAGCAAGGGCCACTGTGTGGCTGCAAACAGCAGTCCGATGGCGAATAGCACCCCGACCAGAGTCACCAGGCGGCGTGCCACGCCGGACGTCGCAGCTTGCTGCGGGACCGGGGCAAGCCCCGGCGTCCATTCGTCAGGCGTGGACGTCGCAGCTTGCTGCGGGACCGGGGCAAGCCCCGGCGTCCATTCGTCAGGCGCGGACGTCGCAGCTTGCTGCGGGACCGGGGCAAGCCCCGGCGTCCATTCGTCAGGCGCGGACGTCGCAGCTTGCTGCGGGACCGGGGCAAGCCCCGGCGTCCATTCGTCAGGCGTGGACGTCGCAGCTTGCTGCGGGACCGGGGCAAGCCCCGGCGTCCATTCGTCAGGCGCGGACGTCGCAGCTTGCTGCGGGACCGGGGCAAGCCCCGGCGTCCATTCGTCAGGCGCGGACGTCGCAGCTTGCTGCGGAACCGGGGCAAGCCCCGGCGTCCGGGCGTTTGGCGCCGACGTCGCAGCTTGCTGCGGAACCGGGGCAAGCCCCGGCGTCCGGCGCAGGAGTATCGCGCCGACCAGTCCGCCGACCGCCAAACCGACCCACGCTGACCGGCTGAAGCTGAACAGCAAGCCCGCGAAGTTGAGGCCCGTCAACGCGATGGCGAGCACGCTTCGCCGGCCGCGTTGAGATAGCACGAGGCCGGCGCCGACCAGTGTGGCGACGGCCAGGAACCCGCCCAGCACATTCGGGTGCTGCGTCAGGCCATAGGCGCGCAAGATGCGCCATCCGCCCACGGTGATCACACTCGCGCCTGACCACTCAGGCCGTACCAGGACCTCGCCCAGGTCTGTGAGGCCGAAGGTGGCCTGATTCACGAACTGGGCGATGCCGATGCCGGCCTGTAGCGCTCCGGACAGGGCGATCCCCCACAGCAGAGCGCCCCGGGCCTCGGGGGTCGTTGCGATGATCAGGTAGAGCACCAGCAACACCCATAAGCGCGCGGAGTGGTACAGGGTGGTCAGGGGCATCGGCGCCCACAGCGCAGACAAGGTGCCCAGCACCGCCAGGCATGCCAGGGTTGCCAGGAGCCATCGGGGCAGTTCTCGGATGCGCCGCGGGTAAGGTGTCAGGAGCCATGCCCCCATGGCGATCAGGGTCGGAATGTCGCTGAGATACGCGAACACGTCCCGCAGCTCGTAGTAGATCTCCTCTGAGCCGTGGTGCCACAGCAGCAGTCTGCGGTACATGGGCAACGTCAGCGCCAAAGCCATCAGCGCGCCGGGCAAACAGTAAGCAGCCTGCAATTGCACCCAGCCGTACAACCGCTGTCGCGCAGAGACAGCCGTGGTCGGGTTCATCGGCTTTTGCTCCTGTCGAACGGCGGCCACAGCCGCCAGGCCTCAGCCTCGCCGCACGAGAGCCAGATAGTGACTTGCGGCGTGTAGGGAGGCCCATTGTAATCCAACCCGCAGGCCAGCACGCGGCGGAAACGCAGGGTCCACAGGCCAGGGTCGTGTTGGCGGACAGTCGCGCCTAGGAGCACTCCCCAGATCAGGAGGCCCACCAGCAACCCGACCAACCCGGCGCCGATAACACTGCAGCGTTGAGCCATCATGGGGGACATTCTACCACACCATGCTCCTATTTCGTCACATCTATATGCCCGTTTGTCTTCATTCGTGAACGGGTGTAGAATCGCAAAGCCAAATCGTTGCGAAAGGTTTGAGTATGTCATGAAGGGGAACGCCCGAGGTCGTCTGGGAAGGGGAAGATGCCGTGGTGCTGCGGTACGCGCTGCAAGATGCCGGGTCGGAGGGGGTCTTTCAGGTACCCGAGACGCGCGTCTGCCAGCCGGGTGAGATCATCAGCCGCAGCGCAGTGGTGACCTCCGCAGCGGCCGGTCGCAACCTGTCGGGAGCTCGACTGAGCGTGGCGGTAGGCTACGGCGCTGCTGAGGCGCACACCACCTCCTTTTCCGACCGGGCGGCTTATCTGGCCTGGCAAAAGGTGGCCGTGTCGTCCCCGCGTATCGTCCCGGCTAGGTGATTTGTGAGATGGAGCCGAACTTCTTCCGGCGGGTCTATGCGTTGGTGCGTTGTATCCCGCGCGGCAAGGTGGCCAGCTACGGCCAGATCGCTGCGTTGTTGGGGCATCCCCAGGCTGCGCGCACGGTCGGCTGGGCGCTGAGCGCGCTGCGAGGTGACGAGGCCGCGCAGGTGCCGTGGCAGCGGGTGATCAACAGCGCCGGCCGGATCAGCATCTCGCGCGCCGACCTCAGTGCCGAGCTCCAGCGCGCGCTCCTGGAGGCCGAGGGGATCGAGTTCGACGCACGCGGCTACGTGGACTGGCGGCGTTTCGGCTGGGAGGGGATGAATCCGGCTGAGGTCGAGGCGCTCTGGCAGTCAGGGAGCAAACCAGGCAACTGAAGTTGTGGCTACCATTGCCTGGTAACCGGCTGAAGCCTCCATTCCAGATGCCTTGAGGGATGACGTTCGGTAGTCCGATATCCACCTGGCTGGGCTTTACGGATTTGAACATTTGTGCTATTCTGAGGCTGTATTCGTCAACAGCTTCTCAGACAAGGAGTATGATTTATGGCCCGTGAAATCACCATTGCGCTGGCGCAGATCGCACCGGTGCTGAACGACAACGAGGAAAACCTCCGCCGTATGGCGGCGTTGATCCAACGCATCTGCGGCGAGCAGCCCACTGACCTCATCGTGTTTCCGGAGCTGGCTGTTTCCGGCTATGAGTGCGGCCTCAACTTCACCCGCCTGGCCGAACGGGTCACCGGCCACGCAGTCTCTTATCTGGCGGGCAAAGCTGCCGAGTTCAGCGTTTATCTGGTGTTTGGCATGCCCGTGAAGGAACGGGTAGAGAGCATCCTGTTCGACGCTGCAGTCGTGATCGGCCGGGACGGTGAGCTGCTGGGGGACTACCGCAAGCTGCACCTGCGCGGCGAGGAGCGGCTGGCGTTTCGGCCCGGCTATCGTCTACCCGTGTTCGAGACCGAGTTCGGCGCGTTGGGCGTGTTGATCGGCTGGGACCTGGCTTTCCCCGAGGTCGCCCGCAGCCTGGCGCTCGATGGCGCTGAACTGATTGTGGCGCCGGCCGCCTGGGAGGCAGACCGCATGGAGGAATGGCGCGCCTATGCCGTGGCACGGGCGTGCGAGAACGCGGTGTATCTGGCGGCAGCCAACCGGGTGGGCGAAGAACCTACGTACACTTTCGGCGGTGAATCCATGTTGGTGGGGCCGCGCGGCGCGATCCACACGGCCCTGGACGAGGCGATCGAGGGGTATGCTGTCGCTACGGTAGACCTGGACGAGGTGCGCAAAGCCCGCGAAGAATCGCAGCTCTTCCAGTGCCGGCAGCCTGCAGCCTACCGCGCCATCGTCCGCAAGTACTGAGGAAGGCTCTGATGCGCATCATTGATCTTCGCAGCGATACCATCACCAAACCCACCCCGGCCATGCGCGCAGCGATGGCCGCGGCCGAGGTAGGAGACGACGTCTTCGGGGAGGACCCCACCGTGGCCCGCCTGGAACAGATGGCGGCTGAACGGCTGGGCAAAGAGGCAGCCCTGTTCGTTGCCTCCGGCACCATGGGCAACCTGGTGAGCCTGTTGGCCCAGTGCGGCCGCGGAGACGAGGTGATCGTCGGCGACCAGGCGCACACCTATATCTACGAGCAAGGCGGGATGGCTGCGTTGGGCGGCATCCACCCGCGCGTTGCCCGTAACCTGCCTGATGGGACGTTGGACCTGGACGAGGTGCGGTCATTGATCCGCGGGGACAACGTGCACTTCCCGCGCACGCGGCTGATCGCTGTCGAGAACACCCACAACCGTTGCGGCGGCTCTCCGCTGACCGTGGCCTATATGCAGGCCCTTGGCCGGCTGGCCCGCGAGCACGGCCTGCTGCTGCACGTGGACGGCGCCCGGCTCTTCAACGCCGCGGTCGCCCTGGGCGTGGACGTCAAGGCGCTGGCTGCCGACGCCGACTCGGTCACCTTTTGCCTGAGCAAGGGGTTGGCCGCGCCCATCGGTTCGGTGGTTTGCGGCAGCCGGGCCTTCATCGCCGAGGCGCGGCGGGCGCGCAAAGTGGTGGGCGGAGGGATGCGCCAGGTCGGGGTGATCGCGGCAGCGGGGATCGTCGCGTTGGAGCAAATGGTGGACCGTCTGGCCGAGGACCATGCCAACGCAACTGCGCTGGCCGACGGCCTGGCGGAGCTGCCCGGGATCGAGGTGGAGCGGGTAACCGTCCGCACCAACATCGTGTTCTTCCGCGTCAACCGGCCCGACATGGACGCGCCTGCGCTGGTTGGCCGGCTGGAGGCCGCCGGCGTGCGGATGCTGGCCCTCGATCCCAGGCGGGTGCGCGCCGTGACTCACTACCACATCACGGCAGAGGACATCCAGGCGACGCTGGAGACCCTGCGGATGGTGCTGGCGTCGGGCGCTGCGTCGGCAGCCGGTCATCAGGCTGATGTCTCCAAAGGCTGAGGTCGAGGAGACACGGCCCATGACGCGTATCCTGACCTTTCGTCTGCAGCCCGGGCAAGACCTGTCGGACGAGATTCAGGCGTTCGTTGATGCCAGGAACATCCAGGCCGGCGTCGTCCTCAGCGCAGTGGGCAGCTTGACGCACGCCACCCTGCGCCTGGCCAATCGTGCCACCCATGACCGGTTTCAGGGGCCTTTTGAAGTTGAAGGCGACCTGATGCCCGTACCGTTTGCCCCGCGCGCCTACGCCGGCCGGTCCTCTGCCCGGCACCGCGGATTCAGGCCGCGCAGTGCTTCGCGAAGGACGCGAGGAACTCCTGCGGCGTGCAGACTACCTCTCCCAGCCCCAGTCGCAGCCCCAGACGGGTGATCTGTGGGGGGTCAACGTAGGTCTGGGCGAGGATGTCTTCCTGTCCCAGCACCTCTTTCGCCCTGCCGTCCAGCAACACCTGCCCCTGGCCCATCACAATCACCCGATCGAAGTTCTCGGCGCAGAAGTCAATGTCGTGGGTGATGGTCAGGACCGTCTTGCCGCGGCGTTTCAACTCGGCGATGATGGCGGCCAGACGGGCCACCGAAGCGGCATCCTGTCCGGTGGTCGGTTCGTCGAAAACCAGGATGGGCGTGTCCATGGCCAGGATCGAAGCGACCGCTACCATCTTGCGCCACGTTGGGGAGAGATCGTAGGGGTTCGAAGAGCGCATCTCCTGCAGCCGCGTCAATTCCAGGGCGTCTTCCACCAACGCCTCGACGCGCTGGCCCGGGTAGCCCAGGTTGCGCGGGCCAAAAGCGACCTCGTCCTGCACCGTTTTGGTGAACAACTGCTCATCTGGGTTTTGGAAAACATAGCCAACCCGCCGGGCGAGCCTGGCGACCGAATAGCGGCGTGTGTCCCAGTCGCCGATGAGGACTCGCCCCTGGGTGGGCAGCAGCAGCCCGTTGAGATGCTTGACCAGGGTGGTCTTGCCTGCGCCGTTCTGGCCGATGATGGCAACCTGTTCGCCTGGCGCGATCTCCAGGGAGACCTCGCGCAGGGCGAGGACACCGTTTGGGTAGCGGAAGGAGATGTTGTCTATCAGGATGTTCATTGCCCTGGCCCGGATGTGCGAAGTTTCAAGCGCGTTGAGAAGCCCGCCACAGCCTCCTCCAGCGTGACAGGCAAGGGACGGTTTTCCGGCCAGAGGCCGCGCGGGGCCGCCAGGCGCGCCGTAGTTGTATAACGCGAGACGCCAAATCCCAGCTCCGGCAAGCGTTCGTCGGTCAGTACCTCATGCGGCCGGCCCTCCAGGAAGATTTTGCCCTCCCAAAGGGCGATCACCCGATCGGCGAACCGGGCGATCCATTCCATCTTGTGCTCGGCCATCACCACGGTCATCCCTCGTTCGGCCATCTTGCGGATCACCCCGAACACCTCTCGCGTGCCGATGGGGTCCATCTGGGAGGTGGGTTCATCCAGCACCAGCACCCTGGGCTGCATGACCAGAATCGAAGCCAGCGCCACGCGTTGTTGCTGTCCGCCGGAGAGCGAATACGGCGAACGGTCCGCCAGGTCAGCGATCCCGGTCATCTGCAGCGCCTCCTCGACGCGCGGGATAATCTCGCTGCGCGGGACGCCGATGTTTTCCAGCCCGAAGGCCACCTCCTCGAACACGGTGTACTTCGCACCGCTGATCTGGTTGAACGGGTTCTGGAAGACCAGCCCCACCTTCAGCACCCAGTCGGGCAGGTTGGCTTCCTGGGCGGCCACGCCGTCCACTTCCACCAGTCCTTTCAATTCCCCTTTGTAGAAGTGGGGGATGAAGCCGGCCAGGGTGTAACACAACGTGGATTTCCCTGCGCCGTTTGGGCCGATGATCGCCACGAACTCCCCTTCTTCGATCTCCAGGTTGATGTCCTGCAGGGCGGGCGTTTCGGTGAGAGGATAATGATAGGTGACCTGCTGAAGCTTCACAATGGGCATGGCGAGCCTCTACGAAAACCAGATGCGGCCGATCAGGGAGGCGAGCATGACCCCCAGCAGCAGCCACCGCAGCCCTTTGTCCACCGGCCGATCGGGTATCTCGTGCAAAGAGGTCTTGGGACGGCGGGAGGTAAAGCCCCGCGCTTCGATGGCAATGGCGCGTTCTTCCACTTCGACCAGCGAACCGAACACCAGCGGCCCGACCAGGGGCACCAGGGCGCGCACGCGTCCGGTGAAGCCAGCTTCAGTATCCAGGCCGCGCGAACGCTGGGCAGCGATGATGGTGTTGGCCTTCGCCTGCATCTGAGGGATGATCTGCAGCGTGGCGATGATGACGTAGGCGAACTGTCCCGGCAAGCCGCGCCGGGTCAGGTCAGACATCAGCTCGCTGGGGTGGGTGGTCAACATAAAGAGGGTGAACGAAGAAATCATCACGAAGATGCGCGTTGCGTTGGCGAACGCGAACATCAAGCTCTCTTGGGTGAGGGTGAGAAACCAGACCCGCGCCAGGATCGTCTCGCCGCCCGGGATGAACAAGGCTTGCATCACGAAGAGGAAACCGGCGGCCGGCAGGATCAGCCTGGCGGCCGCCGCAAAATACTCGCGTTGCACCTTCCCCAGGAATGCCAGGGGGAAGACAACCAGGATCAAGAGCAGTTGAGGCGTCCAGTAGAAAGGCACCAGAAAGGCAGGCAGGATCAGCCCAAAGATGAGCGTCACCTTGGTCAACGGATTGAGCTGGTGAAGGGCGCTCTCACGTTTGACATAAAACGACAGCCTTTCGTGCATCTACGTCCTCTCTACTTCCACATCCGCCAGGGGTTAGGATAGGATCCGCACCAGGACGAACGCGGCGATCAGGATCAACACTGCGACCACGCCCAGGGCGATCCAGAGCTGGGCCTTGCCGGCGCCTCGTTGCACCTCGACATTCTGCGGCCGTGGGAAGCGCGCGATGAAGCGCATGGACAGGCCCTGGATGATGGCAAACGCCAGGAGGGCGGTGGAGATCTTGTCTATGGGCTCCACAAGGAAGTTGGTGCTGAAGACCGCCTCGATAACCCCCCGGCCGGTCTGCAGCAGGTAAGCGGTGATGAAGGACGAACCACTGGCAGTGATGCCGCCGTAGAGGTAGACCGCGATGGGGGTGGAGACAATCGCGGCGGTGAGAGCCACCAGGAAGCCTGTGATGATCACCTTCCAGATGTTCTTGAACAAGCCGGCGTTGGCGCAGATGCCGGTGACCAGACCGATAAAGAGGGCCACAGGCCACCACGGGAAGGCGTTGGGATCAATGGCCAGGCCCCAGATGATGTTCGAGAATGTGCCGGTCAGCGCGCCCGCCCAGGGGCCGCACAGGGCGGCCACCAGCATCGTGCCGATGGAATCCAGGTACACCGGCAGGCGCAGAACCACCACGATCTGTCCCATGACCACATTGATCGCGATCGCCACGGGGATCAAAACCCAGGTCATGGTGTTGAAGTCTTTCTTGAGCAGTTCGATGAGCTTCATGATGAGAACTCCTTTCTTTAAAGAACCTGTAGGGATGAATCACCGCTTCGGGACGTCAGATTGCTACTGTAATCTGTTCACGGGATTGTTCGATTGATCGTGCCTCTTCACCTCCTGAGAAAGAAGTGCCCGGCTGAACGTCGCTATGCGTTCGACGAACAGGTCGAGAAACGCCTCTGCCCGTACCCCCAAAGCGACCTTCATGTTCGCGGGCTTGCCCATCATGTGGTAGAAATCGGCGAAGGTCTTCCCCATACAGACGCCGCCGCTGATGTCAACATCCACATAGAGGGCTTCATAGTAGCACAAGTCCGGTTCAAAGGCCAAAGCGAGTGCGAGGGGGTCGTTGATCACACATCCCTGAATCCCCTGATATTGATCGTGGAATTCCATGTAGAAGCGGGTGGCCTGACGCAGGAAGGCGGGGATGGGGGAAGGGACCTCCTCCAGCTTACGGAGATGGGCTTCGGTCAAAATGCACTGATAGGTGACGTCCAGCGGCACCAGGGTGATGGGGATCCCGCTGTGGAAGACGATATGGGCAGCGTGAGGGTCAACGTAGATGTTGAACTCCGCCAGCGGGGTGGTGTTGCCCTGGTGGCGGATGGCTCCTCCCATCACGAAGAGCTCCTTCACGGCGCCGGCAAAGCGCGGCTCTTTGCGCAGGGCGAGCGCAAGGTTGGTCAGCGGCCCGATGGCCACGATAGTGAGTTCGGCCGGCGCGGCCAGGACGCGCTCGATGAGGAAGTCGCAGGCGTGTTGGGCTAGCGGCCTGGTCCTGGGCGGCGGGAGCGTGGCGTAGCCCAGGCCGCTCTGACCGTGCGTTTCCGGGGCCAGCAGAGAGGGCTGCACCAGCGGCAACGCGCATCCTCGCGCCACGGGGATATCTTCAGCGGCTGCCAGCTCCAGGATGGACAGGGCATTGATGACCCCCTGGTCAACCGAGCAATTCCCGTGGACGACGCTCAGGCCTTGGACCTTGAGCTCGGGCGAGGCAAGGGCAAGGAGAATCGCGGCGGAATCGTCAATGCCGGGATCGGTGTCTATCAAGATGCGCTTTGGAACGGACATGGGCAAGCATGTTTACCTAATTATGGTGCCTGGCCTCCGCGCGTTCTTGTGCGTCCCAGGCTGCCGTTTTCGGCGTACATTGTATCGGGGTTGGGGGCGAAACGCAAGCGGCCGTAGCTTGCCGCCTCGTTGGCGACCGCCCCGGCGGCATTCGAAGCGTCAGCGTTTGGCTCGGTCCGACGCCGGTGCAATACTGTCTGACCGGCGATCAGATCGCGTATGGCCTGGCGGCCCGCTGCCACCCGGGCCTTGCGCTCGGCGTCGGTCATGTCGAACTGGATGACCTTGATGAGGACATGCGGACGTGGCACGTCCTGGACGCCAGTTGATCGTCGTTAGCAATACATCGCCATTGACGAACCTGGCCGCGATCGGGGAGTTCGATCTCTTGCGCGCTCTTTTCGGTCGCGTGAACATCTCCAAAGCAGTAGTGGATGAACTGGGATATGGGGGCGCTGCATGGCCAGGTCTCGCCGAGGTTAAAGCGGCTTCCTGGATTGAGGTTCATACCGTTCTGAGTTAACCTTGAAGCGGAAGCAACCCCTGCGCCTCACGAGGCAGATCGAGCGCGTTCGACAGGAGGTTATGCGCGCGGCAGGTCAGCTCTGCGCCCGGCGCAGCCTGCGGGATGATCCCGCTGACGTTGGTGGGCGCCCGGCCCGCCAGCAGGTTCGCGTGTCAGAGGTCCGGCAGCAGCGTCAACCCCACCCCGGCCGGCAGCGCCAGCGCCGCGAACAGGTCGTCCCAGAACAGGTGATCGTCGTCGGTTACATCCTCCGAGTCACTGAACAGCAGCCCCGGCCGGGCCGTCTCTGCCGTGTCGCCGGCGAACAACACAGAAAGTGCAATTGACACCCTCTGCGACGCAAGCTATAATCCCGCCAACGATGTTTGTGACTTGTCGTCGCGTAACTTTCTGGCGCGCGCAGGCATCCAAGCGGTCGAATAGTTGGCCGATGTGATGCCCGGCCATCCGGTACCAGGAGCAAGTCTTATGTTCAATCTGAATCATGATCCGTTCAACGCTCGCGCCTTGTTGCCCGGCACTGGCGAGCCTGTGGCCTATTATCGCCTGGCCGCGCTGGAGGAGGCCGGCCTGGGCCAGATCAGCCGCCTGCCGTTTTCCATCAAGATCTTGCTGGAAGCGCTCCTGCGCCAGGTGGACGGCTTCGCCGTGACCGAGGAGGACGTGCGTCGCCTGGCTGCATGGGATCCGGCGAACCCGGCCCCGGTCGAGCTGCCCTTCAAGCCCGCGCGAGTGGTCATGCAGGACTTCACCGGCGTGCCTGCAGTGGTGGACTTGGCCGCAATGCGCTCCGCTATGGTTCGGGCGGGCGGCGACCCGGCGCGCGTCAATCCGCTCATCCCGGTGGACCTGGTCATTGATCATTCTGTGCTGGTGGATGACTTCGGCAACAAATATGCGCTGTTGTACAACGCCGAGAGGGAGTTCGAGCGCAACCGCGAGCGCTACGAGTTTTTGAAGTGGGCGCAAAACGCCTTCGCGAATTTCCGCGTCGTGCCCCCAGCGACGGGCATTGTGCATCAGGTGAATTTGGAGTATTTGGCAACCGTTGTTCAGCGCAGCAGGGGGCAGGACGAAGTCGCTGTGGCCTATCCCGATTCCCTGGTGGGCACCGACAGCCACACCACCATGATCAACGGCCTGGGGGTGCTCGGCTGGGGGGTGGGCGGCATCGAGGCCGAGGCGGTGATGTTGGGCCAGCCGATCTACATGCTCACTCCGCAGGTGGTGGGTTTCAAGCTCACCGGCGAGCTGCCCGAAGGCGCCACGGCTACCGACCTGGTGCTCACGGTGACGCAGATGCTGCGCGCCAAGGGGGTGGTGGACAAGTTCGTGGAGTTCTTCGGCCCGGGCGTGGGCAAACTCAGCCTGCCCGATCGCGCCACTATCGCCAACATGGCTCCCGAGTACGGCGCGACCACCGGCTTCTTCCCGGTGGACGACGAGACCCTGCGCTATCTGGCACTGACCGGCCGATCGGAGGAGCTGGTGGATCTGGTGGAGCGCTACTGCAAGGCACAGGGCCTGTTCCGCACCGACGACATGCCCGATCCGGTCTTCAGCGACGTGTTGGAACTGGATATGAGCACTGTGGTGCCCAGCCTGGCCGGCCCCAAGCGCCCCCAGGATCGCGTCCCGCTGGCCGGCGGGGTGAAGGCGAGCTTCCGTAAGGCGTTTCCCAATTTGGAATCTCGGATTTCGGATTTCGGATCGGAGCGTTCAAGCTCGGAGTCGGTGATCCGCGATCCGCAACCCGCAGTCCGCAATTTCGCCCACGGCTCCGTGGTCATCGCCGCCATCACCTCCTGCACCAACACCTCTAACCCCAGCGTGATGGTGGCCGCCGGGCTGTTGGCCAAAAAGGCGGCGGAGCGAGGCCTGACCGCCAAACCGTGGGTCAAAACCAGCCTGGCACCCGGCTCCAAAGTGGTGACGCGCTACCTGGACGAGGCCGGCCTGACCCCCTACCTGGAGCAGGTGGGCTTCTACACTGTCGGTTATGGCTGCACCACCTGCATTGGCAATTCCGGGCCACTGCCCGAATGGGTTGCCAACGCCATTCAGGAACGCGACCTGGTGGTTGCGGCGGTGATTTCGGGCAACCGCAACTTCGAAGGCCGCGTCCATCCGCTGGTAAAGGCCAACTATCTGGCCAGCCCGCCGTTGGTGGTGGCCTATGCCCTGGCCGGGACTGTGGATATTGATCTGACCCAGGAGCCGCTGGGGTTCGACCGCGACGGCCAGCCGGTGTATTTGCGCGACCTCTGGCCCAGCCAGGCCGAGATCCAGGCCGCCATCTCGGCCAGCTTGCGGCCCGAGATGTTCCGCCAGGCCTATGCGGATGTGTTCACCGGCAACCCCATGTGGAACGCGGTGGCCGTACCGCAGGAGTCCGCGTATCGGTTCGACCCGGCCAGCACCTACATCCAGGAGCCGCCCTTCTTCGCCGACCTGGCGCCGGAGCCGACCCCGCCCGGCGACATCCTGGGCGCGAGGGTCCTGGCGTTGCTGGGTGACAGCGTCACCACCGATCATATCTCGCCCGCTGGCTCCATCCCGGCCAAAAGCCCGGCTGGCCAGTATCTGTTGAGCCGGGGTGTGCCGGAGATCGAGTTCAACCAGTACGGCACGCGCCGCGGCAACCACGAGGTCATGATGCGCGGCACCTTCGCCAACATCCGCATCCGCAACAAGCTGGTGCCGGGGGTGGAAGGCGGGTATACGGTGTATCTGGGGAGGGGAATCAGCGAATCAGCGAATGGCGAATCGGCGAATCAGCGAATCAGCGAATCAGCGAATCAGCGAATCAGCGAATCAGCGAATGGCGAATCGGCGAATCAGCCAGACAGCGAATCACGCAGTACGCAGTACGCAGTACGCAATACGGAATATTCGTCCATCTACGACGCGGCGATGCGGTACAAGGCGGCCGGCATTCCCACCATCGTGCTGGCCGGCAAAGAGTACGGCACCGGATCCAGTCGCGACTGGGCGGCCAAAGGCACGTTCCTGCTTGGGGTCAAAGCGGTGATCGCCGAGAGCTTCGAGCGCATCCATCGCAGCAACCTGGTGGGGATGGGGGTCTTGCCGCTGCAGTTCCTGCCCGGGCAGAACGTGGAGAGCCTGGGGTTGACGGGGTTCGAAACGTTCGATATTGTGGGCATCGGCGAATCGGCGAATCGGCGAATGATGCCGAAGCAGCTTTACACCGTGCGGGCGACCGATGAGGCGGGCAACGTGAAGGAGTTCCAGGTGCAGTCGCGCATTGACACGCCGGTGGAAGTGGAGTACTATCGCAACGGCGGCATTTTGCAGACGGTACTGCGGCAGATGATGAAGAATTGACCAATGATGAATGATGAAGGACGAACCACGAAGGATAAACGGTTGCCTTCGTCGTTTGTGTTTCGTCATCGGATAGTGGAGTAGACATAGTATGGCATACACCAAAATCGTCGTTCCATCCGAAGGGCAGCGCATCACCGTGCGCGAAGGGAAATTGAGCGTGCCGGACAACCCGATCCTGCTCTGGATCGAGGGGGACGGCATCGGGCCGGATATCATGAGGGCATCCATGCGCATCTGGAACGCCGCGGTACAGAAGGTCTACGGCGGGCAGCGCAAGATCGCGTGGATGGAGATCTACGCAGGCGAAAAGGCAGCCAGGCTCTACGGCGGCGACTACTTCCCGGCCGAAAGCCTGGAGGCGATCCGCGAGTTCCAGGTGGGCATCAAGGGCCCGCTGACCACGCCGGTGGGCGGCGGTTTTCGCAGCCTCAACGTGGCGTTGCGCAAAGACCTGGATTTGTATGCCTGCGTGCGGCCCGTGAAGTGGTACCCCGGGGTGCCCAGTCCCCTGCGCCACCCGGAGCAGGTGGATGTGGTCATCTTCCGGGAAAACACTGAAGACGTGTACGCAGGCGTAGAGTACAAGGCCGGTTCGCCCGAGGCGCGCAAGGTGGAGAAGTTCTTGAAGGAAGAGATGGGCGCCAAGTTCTTCGACAATTCCGGGATCGGCATCAAGCCCATCAGCGAGTTCGGAACCAAACGGCTGGTGCGCAAAGCCATCCGCTATGCTTTGGAGCATGGCCGCAAGAGCATCACCTTCGTCCACAAGGGCAACATCCAGAAGTTCACCGAAGGCGCGTTTATGCAATGGGGCTATGAGGTGGCGCAGCAGGAGTTCGGCGACGTGACCATCACCGAGGCGCAACTGTGGGACGAGTTCGGCGGGGTCATGCCCGAAGGCAAGCTGCTGGTGAAGGACCGCATCGCCGACATCATGTTCCAGCAGATGCTCTTGCGACCCGCCGAGTACGACGTGATCGCCACGCCCAACCTCAACGGCGACTACCTGAGCGATGCCGTGGCGGCTGAGGTGGGTGGCGTGGGGATCGCTCCCGGCGCCAATATCGGCGACACCATGGCGGTGTTCGAGGCCACTCACGGCACCGCGCCCAAGTACGCCAACCAGGACAAGGTGAACCCCGGCAGCCTGCTCCTCTCGGGCGTGATGATGCTGGATTACATCGGATGGAGCGAGGCGGCGCGCGCGGTCGAGGCTGCGTACACCAAGACCGTGGCCGACAAAATCGTCACCTATGATTTTGCCCGCCAGATGGAAGGCGCAAGGGAGGTGCGCACGTCGGAGTTCGCCTCGGCGGTGATCGAACGCCTGTAGCATGTGACGTCAGCAGCTGCTGTGTTCTCTTCGGTATCGAGGCTTCAGCCGGTTGCTTTGGTGACCAGGTGGACCGGCCAAAGCCTCGATCCCGGCCCCCTTGCCAATCCCACATCCCACATTGCCACATTACCACATTCGACATCCTTCGTCCCCCATTTTGCCTCCTTCGTGACTTATGCTATCATTTCCAACCAGGGCTTTTGTCCCAGGCCGTATTGATCCTATCCCTCACCTTGAGGCGTTTCATTGACCGCACCGACGCTGTCTGTGGCGACGTTGCCACCAGTCATCGAAGCCGTAAAAGCGGTTGATCGTGCGCGTCCGCCTGCGCATCCCTTTTTGGGTATCCCGCGCGGGGGCGTGTTTCGCGACTTCGAACGCCCCGGCACCGCGACCTTCTTCTTGACGGCACCCCATAAACCTGCTGTTCATCTGGCAGGCGACTTCAACGGTTGGGATCCGACGGCTACACCTATGCGCACCGACGGACAGGGGCTGTTCTGGGTCACTGTGCCGCTGCGGGGGGCGACCCATTACCGCTTTGTTGTCACCATGGACGAATCTGGCCAGCGAGTGTGGGTGGCCGATCCCTATGCCCGCGAGATCCGTTGGGATCGGTGGGGTCCCAAGGCTTACCTGGCCGATGATCCGCCCTATGTCTGGCACGATCAGGGCTGGCGTCGGCCGCCGTTACGCGAGTTGACCATTTACGAGCTATGCGTGCGCGATTTCTCCGGCGAGAAGCAGGATCACCGGGACCGGTTCGGCACGTTCGCCGGGGTTCAGCGTAAACTCAATCATCTGCAGGCGTTGGGCGTCAACGCCATCGAGCTGATGCCCATCAGCGAGTTCCCCGGCGACAGCTCTTGGGGTTATAACCCGCTTTTCTACATGGCCCCTAAATGGATCTACGGCCGGCCGCCTGAGCTGAAGGCGCTGGTGGACGCTGCGCATCAGCGCGGGATCGCGGTGATCCTGGACATGGTCTTCAACCACGCCTGGCCCGACCAGCCGTACTATCGCATGTACCCGCCCTTGTTCGGGCCCAACGGCGAGGAGCTGCCGGACCTGAATCCCTTCTTCCATCACCACCACAACGGCCATGCCAACGGCTGGGGCGGGCTGGACTGGGACCATTCATCGCCGTACACCCTGGCTTACATGCAGGACGTGGTCCGCTTCTGGCTGGAAGAGTATCACGTGGACGGCTTTCGCTTCGACTGGCTGGGCGGCGTGGAGTATGACCCCTGGCAACCCCACCGAGAGGGCTTCGATCCGTTCTCCGGCATCGCGCCCATCGCGCGCGCGGCTCGAGAAACTGCGCCTGACTGCTATCTGATCGGCGAATACTGGCCCATTCACGGCACCAACCCGGCCAAGACCGCGGCGAAGCTGGTGCAGCAGACCGAAATCAACGCCGTGTGGAACGGCGCGTTCCATCATGCGCTGGAGAACTGCCTGTTCCAGACGTGGCAGTGGGAGCGCCAGGACATGGCGCACTGTTTGGGCGGTTTTCGGGCCCAGGGCTTCGAGCGGGCCGACCAGGTGATCAACTACGTGGTGAGCCATGATGAACGCCGGCCTGAACACGAGATCCAGTTTTGGGGCGCGCACATTCAGCCCGGCCGGCCGGAGGACGCAGGGCAGTGGCCCACGCGCTGGCATCTGGCGCTGCAGAAAGCGCGGTTGGGGCTGACCGTGCTGTTCACCTCACCGGGCGTGCCCATGCTCCTGGCCGGCCAGGAGTTCGGCGAGGATAGCCCGCGCACCATCGAGTTCTGGCCGTTGGACTGGAAGAAGCTGGCGTTGCCCGAGGGCCGGGCCCAGTTCAGTTTTCTCCAGAAGCTCATCCGCTTGCGCCGGGAGCATCCGGCGCTGCGGTCGGACAACATCGAGTACTATTGGGACGACTTTGCCCGGTTCAAGGTGCTGCGCTACAAACGTTGGGACCACCAGGGGGACGTGGTGGTGGTGGCCGTCAACTTCGACTGCGTGCCCCAGGTGACCGGCCTGGGCTTTCCCCACGACGGCACCTGGGTAGACGCGCTCTCGGGCCGCAGTTACCAGATTGAGGGCAATTGGAGCGATTTCGAGCTGCCGGTCTGGAGTGCAGTGGTGCTCTATCCGGCAGATGGACAGGTGCAAACATTGTAATCAGCGGGGCCGCGCTCTTGACTTTGCTTGATGGGATGAGTATAATCGGCCTGCAGCCCAAGTGGTCGGTTTCACATATGAAACAGTGAGCCCCGCTGAATACCTGGAAAATTATCCCCTTCTGTGTTTCAAGGAGGCCAACCGGATGTCCGAGGAAATGCTCGCGAACAGCGAAGAGATGGGCCGGCGGAAGTTCCTGACGGGTATCATCGGCGTTGTGGCCGGCGCGGTGGCGACGTTGGTGGGCATCCCGGCCATCGGCTACCTGATCTCTCCGGGCGTCAAGAAACAAAACGAGGATAAGTGGTTGACCCTGGGACCGATCAGCAGCCTTACACCGGGGGTTCCAACCGGTTTCCCCTACTCACGCCGGATCAAGGATGGCTGGGTTGAGTCCACACAAAGCGGCATCGCCTACGCGGTCACTCATGACGGCCACGAAGTCAAGGTTTTCTCCAACCTCTGCACCCATCTGAACTGCCGCGTCACCTGGAACGAGGCCCGCCAGGGCTTCTTCTGCCCCTGCCATGACGGCCTGTTCGGCATCAACGGTGAAGTGCTGGCCGGGCCGCCACCCAGGCCGTTGGATCAGTTCAAGACCAAGGTCGAAAACGGCCAGATCTCGATTTTGTTGGAGGCTTAGTCGTGGCGCAAACTCCCTCTCCCAGCGCCGGCCGCGGCCAGGCCGTGTTTGAATGGCTCGACGAACGCATCGGGCTCCGGACGATTTGGAAGACCATCTTCGACCGGGCGGTGCCCGAAACCAACTGGTTCTACACCTTCGGCAGCGCCACCCTGGTGCTCTGCCTGCTCCAGGGCATTACGGGCATGCTGCTGACCATCTACTACGTGCCCACGCCCGATCACGCTTACGACAGCATCAACTATATCATGACCGAGGTGACCTTCGGCTGGCTCATCCGGGGTATGCACCATTGGGGCGCCACGTTGCTGGTTGTCGTGGTGTTCCTTCACATGCTGAAGTCGTACTTCGTGGGCGCTTACAAGTATCCCCGGGAGCTGACCTGGATCACCGGCGGTTTGCTGCTCCTGCTGGTGCTGGTGATGGGCTTTTCCGGCTATCTGTTGCCGTGGAACCAGAAGGCCTACTGGGCGACATCGGTGGGCACGGCCATCCTGGGCGCCATCCCCGTGATCGGCGAGTGGCTAATGCGGATCGCTCGCGGCGGCACGGAGATCGGCGCGGTGACCCTGGCTCGCTTTTACGGCCTGCACATCTGGTGGGTGCCGCTGGCCATTCTGGGCTTGATCGGCTTTCACTTGTATCTGGTCATTCGCATCGGCATCACGCACCCGCCAGAACGAGACGAGTGATAGGAATGGTTCCTATGAACGAAGCTGAGAAGCAAGCCTATTGGAAGAAGTACAAGGAAAAGAAGGCTGCCGGCGAGCGGTTCTTCCCGCATTCCATTGCCAAAGATGCGGTAGTCTCCCTTTTCATCTTCATCCTGTTGCTGGGCCTGGTGGTGTTCGTGGGCGTGCCCAGCGAGCCGCCTGCCAATCCGACGGACACTTCGTACATCCCGCGGCCGGAATGGTATTTCTTGTGGACCTTCCAACTGCTCAAGTACTTCCCCGGCCAGCTCGAGGGGGTGGCGATCCTCGGCCTGGGCCTGGCGATCTTCATCGGCCTGTTTGGGCTGCCCTTCTTCGATCGCGGCCCTAAGCGTCACCCGCTGAACCGGCCGGTCGCCAGCACGGCTATGGTTGCGATCATGGTGGGGATGGTGTTCTTGACCGTGCAGGCGGTGGTGACTACGCCGCCGCAGCCGGAGGGCATCGTCGTCGGCGGGACGCTGGAGGAGCGCATCGAGGCGGGCGGCAAGCTCTATGCCGAGTACTGTGCCGAGTGTCATGGCGAGGACGGCGAGGGTGCCGAGCTGCCGGATCAACCCGGCGAGTACACGAACCCGCTCAACGACCAGGACTTCCTGACCACCCACACCAACGAGGTGATCTTCAACGTCATTGACTACGGGTGGCAGTCGTTGGGCATGCCGCCTTTTGGGCTGCGTTACGGCGGCACGTTGACCGATCCTGACATCCGGGCCATCGTGGAGTTCATCAAGGCGTGGTACATCCCGGAGGAGGAGGCCGGCGCCGAGGGGGACCTGGCGCTGTTAGCTGCGGTGGAGACCCCCAGTTTTCGACAGCATATCTGGCCCATCATCGAGAAGCGCTGTCTGAGCTGCCACGGCAAGCGCATCAAGGGCGGCTACAGCATGGCGGACTACGACAAGGTCATGAACTCCGGCGACCATGCGCCGGTGATCATCCCCGGCGACGCGGCCAACAGCATCTTGATGCAGATGCTGCGCGGGATCAAGACCCCCGCCGGTGGACAGATGCCGCCTGGCCGGCCTTTGAAGCCCGAACAGATCCAGGTCTTTGAGCGCTGGATCAACCAGGGAGCACAGAATAATTGATGGGAGGACTGGTATGAGCAAACTTGCGCGCGTCACCCTTCCTCAGGCCCTTGCCTATCGCGGGGGACAGCCCATGATCGCCTGGCTGCTGCATCGCATCAGCGGCATCGGCATCGTCCTTTTTGTCGCCATGCACGTGCTGGCGGCTTTCACGGTCTATTCGGTGGAAGGCACGGCCGGCGCTGTGGGCAACTTCCTGACCGATCTCTACGTCAGCACGCCGATGCAGGTGTTCATCTTGTTCGCAGTGCTCTATCACGGCATCAACGGCCTGCGGGTGACGGTGCTGGATATGTGGCCGGGGTTGATGCGTTATAATCGAGAGGCGATGTGGGTGCAGTGGGCGCTTTTCCTGCCCATGTTCCTGCTGCCGGCTGCCCTGATGATCATGGGCGTGAAGCTCTAGGAGGAGGCCAACCATGACGCGATCCGAAGCCCTGGCCCGCTCAGGCGCCGGCCGGTTTGAGGTGACCATGTGGTTCTTCACCCGGGTCTCGGGTGTCGCTTTGTTGTTGATGGGCGCGTTCAACATCGTGTACGCCAATCTGATGGGCGGTTATGGCGCGCTGGACGTGGCCGCGCAGATGCGTTGGGCTTTCTTCCCCATTTCGTTCCATGTGGAGTCCTCGGCGGTGGAGGTGACGCCCAACTTCTCCAACGCATTCTGGCAGATGTACAGCTTTCTTTTCATCAGCCTGGCCGCTACCCATGGCCTCAACGGCATCCGCATCATCCTCACCGACTACATCCGGCATCCATTGCTGCAGGCCTGGGTGAAGGCGGCGGTGTTCGGCCTGTGGGCGGTGACGATGATCGCTGCCATCTTTCTGATTTTCGTGTACGCCGGGTGACGGTGACCGCGGCGAAAGGAGCGTGACCCGCTTATGCTGCATCGTTTTGACGTGGTTGTGGTCGGCGCTGGCGGCGCAGGGTTGATGGCGGCCCTGTATGCCTCACAAGGCGCCAAGACTGCCGTAATCAGCAAACTCTATCCGACCCGTTCGCACACGGGTACCGCCCAGGGGGGGATCGGCGCGGCGCTGGGGAACATGGAGGAAGACCATCCCGAATGGCACATCTTCGACACCATCAAGGGCTCCGATTACCTGGCCGATCAAGACGCGGTGAAGATCTTGTGCGAGGAAGCGGTAGGCATGGTGTACGAGCTGGAACATATGGGCCTGCCGTTCGACCGCACCCCTGAGGGCCGCGTCGCGCAGCGTCCGTTTGGAGGCCACACCAATAACGTGACTAAGAAGCCTGTGCGCCGCGCCTGCCACGCGGCCGATCGCACCGGCCACATGATCCTGCAGACGGTTTACCAGCAGTGCATCAAGAACAACGTCGCCTTTTTCGACGAATATCAGGTGGTGGATTTGCTGGTCAACGACCAGGGCCAGGCGGCCGGCGTGGTGGCGGTCCATATTGACAGCGGCCAGTTGCACACGTTCCACGCCAAGGCGGTGGTGTTCGCAACCGGCGGCTTCGGCCGCATCTGGAAGATCACCTCCAACGCGTATGCGCTGACGGGTGACGGCGCGGCTGTGGCCTGGCGGCGGGGGGTGCCTCTGGAGGACATGGAGTTCTTCCAGTTCCATCCCACGGGCATCAAAGGCCTGGGCATCCTGATCACCGAGGGGGTGCGCGGGGAAGGGGGCGTGTTGATCAACGGCCTGGGCGAGCGGTTTATGCCCAAGTACGCGCCCACGGTGAAAGACTTAGCCTCGCGCGATGTGGTCTCGCGTGCGATCTACCTGGAGATCCGGGAGGGCCGCGGCATCAACGGTGAGGACTACGTCTACCTGGACGTGCGCCCCGAAACCGTCAACCGCTATTTCGACGAGGACGGGATCAAGAACCCGGACGGCACCCCGCGACGGATCACTGCGGCCGATATCGAGAAGAAGCTGCCCGATATTGCCGATTTCTGCCGCACCTATCTGGGGATTGATCCGGTCAAACAGCCCATCCCGATTCAGCCCACTGCGCACTACGCCATGGGCGGCATCCCCACCGACAACGATGCGGCTGTCGTTGTGGATGCCCAGAACACACGCATGCCCGGCTTTTTCGCTGCCGGTGAGGTGGCGTGCGTGTCGGTACATGGCGCCAACCGGCTGGGCACCAACTCGCTGGTGGACATCCTGGTGTTCGGCCGGCGGGCGGGCCGGAACGCGGCCGCTTACGCCAACAGCACCGATTGGCCGGCGCTCCCGTCGAACCCCGACGCCGATGCTCGCGCGCAACTGGAGCATTTGCGCCACAACGAGGGGAAAGAATCGGTCGGCCAGATCCGGAAAGAGCTGCGCGCCATGATGATGGACAACGTGGGGGTGTTCCGCACCCACGAACTGCTGGTCGAGGCGCTGGAGAAGCTGGATGCCCTGGAAGAGCGCTATCGCCACGTTTCGATCATGGATAAGGGTTTGCGCTGGAACACGGAGCTGCTGGAAGCCTGGGAGTTGGGGTGCTTGCTGGACCTGGCCAAGGCCACCACTGTGGCAGCTCTAGCGCGCACCGAAAGCCGTGGCGCCCATGCGCGCGAGGACTACCCGGAGCGCGATGACGCCAACTGGCTCAAACACTCCCTTGCCTATCGCCAGCCCGATGGCAGCGTCCGCCTGGACTACAAGCCGGTGCGCCTGGGCCTGTACGCGCCGGCCAAACGCGTTTACTAGCCGTGGGGGCAACGATGAACGTAAAGGTCAAAATCCGCCGCTTCAATCCTGAAAAAGATCGCAAGCCGTATTGGGCCGAGTACACGGTGGACGCCCAGCCCTCCGACCGGGTGCTCGATCTGTTGGTGAGCATCAAAGAGAACCAGGACGGCACGCTGACCTTCCGCCGGTCCTGCGCCCACGGCATCTGTGGCTCCGATGCGATGGTCATCAACGGCCGCAACCGCCTGGCCTGCAAGGTGTTGGTCAAGGACATCGGCAAACAGGTGGTGGTGGAACCGTTACGGGGCCTACCGGTGATCAAGGACCTGACCGTGGACATGGAGCCGTTCTTCCGGAAGTACCGCTCCATCAAGCCGTTCCTGATGAACGACGATCCGCCCCCGTACACCGAACGGCTGCAGAGCCCGGAGGCACGGGCCCGGTTCGACGACACCACCAAGTGCATCCTGTGCGCCGCATGCACCACTTCGTGCCCCAGCTTCTGGGCCAGGGACAGCTATCTGGGCCCGGCGGCCATCGTCCAGGCGCATCGTTTTATCTTCGATGACCGGGATCACGGCGCGCAGGTGCGCCTGGCGTTGTTGGCCGAGGCGGACGGGGTGTGGCGCTGTCGCACCATTTACAACTGTGTAGATGCCTGCCCGCGCGATATTGACATCACGCGCGCGATCGGCGAGGTGAAGAAGGCGATTTTGACGGGGGATTTGGGGTAACGACGAAGGCGCACCCTCGTAGTGACGACTTCAGTCATTTTTGCCTTCGTAGTAACGACTTTAGTCGTTACTGCAATAGGGAGATGTGACGACTGAAGTCGTCACTACGAAGAGGGAAAGCGTGACGACTGAAGTCGTCACTACGAAGGGAATTGTCTTCGGCTCAATCTCCTTGTCGCGGTCTGCCCATCGAAACATCCACGAAGCGGATGCCGATGTAAGGCCGGGTCTTGTCCTCCGGGTGTTCCCCCAGGGTAAGGTTGATGGTGCGCGTTTGCCCGGCGCGCCAGACCTTCAGGGTGACCCTCTGGCCGGGCTTGAACTCACTCAGTACCATCGTCAGCGGATGATCGGCATCCACCGGCATGTCGTTGATCGCGGTGATGATGTCGCCCACCTGCAGGCCGGCGCGCTCGGCCGGGGAGTTGGGCACGATCTCGCGCACCAGCGCGCCGCTTAGCCCGAACAGGTTCCGTGGCACGATGGGGATTTCAGGCAATTGAGGGAGCTGAGGGGTCGGGATCGTCTCCGGCGCGGGTACCGGCAAGGTAGCCGGTGTTCGTAGCACCACCGTCTGTCGCCCGATCAGATAGCCGGCAACGCCGCCGCCCAGCGCGCCCAGACAGAGGCCCAGCAGCAAAGCGATGCCGCCGGCCAGCAGCGCGATCAGCGCTGTGCGATCTTTTCTTGTTTCCTCCATCTTTTTTCTCTCCTCTCGCTATGATATGCTCTGTTACACGTTGAAGGTCTTGAACCGCCGGCCCGAGCTGGCCAGCTCGTCCAGCATCCGTTTGGTGTCGGCAAAGTCCACCCCGGCCAGGCGTTCCACCTTGCATCCGGCCGCAATGAGCATCTGTTCGACCTCGTAAGGCACACCGGCCACGCCGCCGACGATGGTCACGTACTCGGCCTGCTTGGCGTCATCGGGCGAGAAGCCCGCAGTGGGCCGGAAACGGGCGAAGTAGTTGGTCGCGGCTGCCCAGTCCTCCTTGGCCCAGTTGTCGGCGCGCTGCCAGAACAACATGTAATGCCCGATGGTCTTGGCCGGCGCGGCGGTTTGCCCGGCCTGCACGGCCTTGACCCGGTTCGAAATTTGTGTCTTCCAGTTTTGGCCGGTGTTCCAATCGCTGCCGGGGCAAGAGGTAGCGTTCTGCGGGAACTCCTTGTGCCCCATCACGTTCTTCAACGGGATGTTCAAGGTCTGCATCAGCCAGGCCACCAGATGCCCTACCTGCTCGATCTGGCGCGGGGTGGGCACCGCACCGTTGACGAAGTTGCCTGCGATGCTGATCCCCACCGAATAGTGATTTTGCTGGTACACATGATACGAAATGGTCTCCAGCTCGTTGGTCTGGTAAATCGTACCGTCCGGGGTGACGTAGAAATGATAGCCCATGCCCGGCCAGTCTTTGCCCACGTGGTATTGAGCGATGCGCTCCGGGGTGACGTTGGCCGGCGCCGCGGTGTGGTGGATGGCAATATGCGTGATCTTGTCTCGCGTCCTGCGTTCGTAACGCAAGGTCGGGTGTTTGGGCAGCTTGTCCACGATGTTGACGATCTCGGGCGCCTGCACTCCCGCCGGCCCGGCCGGCACCGACGGCCCGGCACCCATCTGTAGCTGGGCGATGCGCGTCTCCAGGTCGCTGATCTTCTTCGTCAACGCCTGTTTTTCCTGAGCGGCCGCGCTCACCTGCTGGCTCAAGGTTTGCACTTGCTGGCTGAGCCCCGCCTTTTCGTTGGTCAGCGTCTGTACCTGTTTGGCCAGCGCAGCCTTGTCGTTGGTCAGGGTTTGCACCTGCTGGTTCAGCCCCAGCTTTTCGCTGATCAGTGTCTGCACCTGTTTGGTGAGGGTCGTTTTCTCGTTCGACAGTGCTTGCACCTGTTGCGCCAGGGCCGTTTTTTCCCCTGTCAACGTCTGCACCTGCTGCGCCAGCGCGGTCTTCTCTCCCGTCAGCGTCTGCACTTGCTGGGTCAGCGCCTGCACCTGTTTGACCAGTTGGGCCTCGTTGGGCGCCGGCTCGCGCAATTGGGCCAGCAGGCGGTCACGCTCCTGTTGCAGCGCAGTAACCTTGGCCAGCGCCTGGTTGAGCGCGGTCTGAAGCTGGGTCACCTGGGCCCGCAGCGCGGCTACTGTGGCGGCCTCGCCGGGGGTCGGAGGTGTGGGGGGTGTAGTCGGAGTTGTCGGCGTGGTGGGGCCCTGCGGCACGGTCGCCTGGACGGCCGCCACCTCGGCCAGGAGCATGTCCTTCCAGCGCTGGCCCTGCAGCCATTGGATGCCCGGGGACTGGGTGACGATGAACTCGCTGACCCCCTTGATGTTGCCGACAGCGACCTGATACTCCTGCATCAACCAGGCGATCAGCGCGGCTGCAGCCTTGAGCTGGGCCGGGTTCGGCACCTCGGCGGTGAAGTTGCCGGCCACGGCGATGTTCACCCCTTCGGCGATCCACGGCTGACTCAAGTCCACCACCTGATCCAGGGGGTTGGTTTGCAGGATGTTGCCCTCGCCGGTGATCAGGTATTGGTACAGGATGGCACCCCACCGCCGTTGATGGGCAGCCGCAATACGCTCGGCCGGCACGGTGGGATCTACCGCTGTGTGGTTGAGGACGATGTACTTGATCTGCTGCAGCGGCCGCGTCTTCAAGGCGCCGTCGTTGCGCGGCAGTTGCAGCGAGATGTCGGTGATCGCCGGTCGGGGCAACCGGGCGGGCGCGGTGCCGCCTTTGAGCAGGGCTTCGATCTGCGCCTGAAGCTGGCTGCGTTGCTGCTCGCACGCAGCCAGCCGAACCTGGAGGTCGTCCAACTGCGCCTGCAAGGCGCTGATCTGGCTGCGCAGCAGCGCCAGCTCAGCCTCGTCAGCGGGCGGGACAGAGGGGATGCCCGGTCCCGATGGCGCAACGGGCACGGCCCGTACTTTCGCCAGCAGTTTGTCCTTCCAACGCTGGCCCTGAAGCCACTGCACGCCCGGAGAACGGGTCACGATGAACTCGCTGACCCCCTTGATGGCATCTTCCGGGAGGTTGTATTTGTAGAGAAGCCAGGCGCACAGTTGCGCCAGGGCATCGAGCTGCGCGTCCGACGGGATCGTCTCGTCGAAGTTGCCGGCCACGTAGACGTTGATCCCGTTGTAGATCCAGCCCTGGTCTGCGCTGACCACCTCGTCCACGGGGTTGGTTTGCTGGATGCGGCCGTCGCCGGTGATGAAATACTGGCCCACGATCCCCGGCCAGCGCGCCCTTTGCGCCTGCGCCACCCGGTCTGCGCCCACTTCGGGCCGGACCCCTGTGTGGTTGATGACGATATGTTTGATGGCGGACACCGGCCGTTTGACGAAGCCCGCGGCGTCGCGCGGCAGTTGCGTTGTGATGTCGGTGATCTCGGGTTCTACCGGCCCGCCTGCGCCGCTTTGCAGACGTTCGATCTGGCGCTCCAGCCGTTTGACCCGCTCGCGCAGCTCGGCGGCCTCCTGGCCCACCAGGCGCAAGCGCACGGCACCCTGCCACTCCTCCATGCTCACCCGTTGCCAGTCCTGGGTTTTCAGGCCGCTTTCGGGATGGACGTATTCGTCAGTAATGGGGTAGCCGGTGAAGTCCAGGCCGTACCGGCGATGGAACGCCGCGAACAGCCCTTTGGCCGTCTTCCCCGTGGCGTCGAACTTGATGGGGCTGGTGTCGGTAATCGGCTGTGTCGGCTGTGTCGGTTGAGTTGGTTGAGTCGGCTGAGTCGGCTGAGTCGGCTGTGTCGGCTGTGTTGGCTGCGGTTCAGGCTGTGCCGGCCGGGTGCGCAGCGCCTCCTCCCAGTTGTACTTGTACTTCATCGCCTGCCGGAAATCTTCGATGACGCCGGCCTTGCCGTCAATGCCCCATTTGTCTATGTTGGGCCAGCGGTACAAGATGACCGCCCGGATCACCTGGTTGCCGGGCTGTCGGTTCCACCAGTCAATTTCCCCGTACGCGCGTTGCACCCAACCCGTGTTTTCGTTGCGCCAGGCATCGTCCTGGTCCGTCTCCGTCAGGTAGACCGGCAGATGGCGCATCGAGCGCGGGATCGCGTTCATGAAGTCGCGGTAGACGCGGAAGTTGTACTGCCGGTTCTGGAACGGCGGGTTCATGTAGGTGTCGGTGTAGATCAGCTTCGGGTCCCAACCGTGGGTGTAGGCGTGGATCGAGATGCCATCGCAGCGGTCGGGCCCCAGGATGATGAGGATGTCCTCCAGGTACTTGACCCAGTCGCCGTTGGGGTTGCCCTCGTAGACCGTCTGGTTGTTCCACGGCGCCACGGCGCCCACGATCACCTGGTCTTGCTGGTGGCCGGGGAGTGCTTTGATGGCATCCCGGCACTGGCGATAGCAGTTGGCGTACATTCCAGGCAGGATCACCTCGCCGGGATTCACCAGACGCGGCGGGTTCGTGCTGCGGTCGTATTGCACACCGGGCCGCTCGACCGCGAAGTTCATCTCGTTGCCGATGATCCAGATGTGGCAACCTCTGGAGTTGCGCACGAAGTTGGCGCACCGTTGCGCGAACTCGCGGTAGCGATTGGAGAAGGGTATGGTGCCGTGGGGCTCATACCCATTGTTGAGGCGGACGATAATGCCGAACCCTTGATCCGCCCAGCGACTGTAATCCCCTCCCTGCTGGTTGTTCGGGTCGCTGCCCAGCGCCTCGGTGAAGAGCACCCAGCCGTAGATGCCCGCTTGCGCCATGATGTGTTCGCCGCCGGGATCGTGCAACCCGTACAGGTACGGGGAGTCGTTCAATGGTCGGGGCATTGCTCCCTTGCCTCCTTGTTGGCCGACACAAACCTGTCGGAGAGCTGCCGGAATGACGCGCCGATTGCTGGATGCTGATTATACACAAAGTCTCGCAGGATGTCTACGTGGGCAAACGAGGTTTTGCCCTTTGCGCAAACATCATCCGTGAGGGTATAATGGCCTCCACGAAAGTCATTTTTGGGAGGCACAGCGTGGATATTGATTGGTTCGGCCAATCCTGTTTTCGCATCCGCGAAGGCGCAGTGACCGTGGTGACGGACCCCTATGACAAGAGCATCGGCTACACTTTGCCCCGTTTGCGGGCCGATATCGTCACGGTGAGCCACGACGCGCCGGGACATGCCAATGCCGCTGCGATCAAGGGGGATCCGAAGGTGTTGACCCGGCCCGGAGAGTATGAGATCAAAGGGGTTTTCATCACCGGCATCCAGTCGTGGCGCGGGCCCAGCGCGAAAGGCGAAGCCAAAGAAGAAAACACCATCTTTGTGTTTGAGTTCGGCGATTTGACCGTGTGCCATTTGGGGGACCTGAATCGCGTTCTGACGCAGGCCCAGGTCGAATCCATGCCCGATATAGACATCCTGATGGTGCCGGTGGGCGGCGGCAGCGCCCTGGATGCAGATAAGGCCGCTGAGGTGATCAGCCAGCTGGAGCCGAAGATCGTGATCCCTATGCACTACAAGACGGCTTACGTGAATCTGCCGCTGGATCCCCTTCATAAATTCCTGAAGGAGATGGGCGTCGCCGACCAGGCTCCCCAGGATTCGTTGCGTGTAACTCGCTCTCAACTCCCCGAGGAGACCCAGGTGGTGGTGTTGGAGTGCAAGCAAGGGTAAGGAGGCAGCATGGCAGCCCTGCGCATTAAGTCCCTTTCTGCCGGTGTGGTGTGTTTGTTGATGGCCGGGCTGATCCTGATGGCCTGCGGCGGTGGCTCACCGGCCGCGTCCGGTCCGGCCACGTCGGCCCCTCCTCCCGCCCCGCCGGCCGAGGTGCGGCAGTTGCTGAACTCCGGCCAGGCGGCCCTGGAAGCCGGCAATCTGGCCGGGGCGGAGAAGTATTACCGGGACGCAGCGACGGCGGACCCCAAATCGGCCGAGGCCCAGTTCGGCCTCGGTAATGTGCTGGTGCGCCAGGGCCGGTTGGGCGAGGCCGAGGCCGCCTACAAGGCCGCCCTCGCGCTGGATCCCAACCATGCGGCCGCCCATGCCAACCTGGGGGTGGTCTACTACCAGCAGGGTAACTTGACTGCGGCCGCCCAGTCGTACCAGGCCGCCCTGCGCATCAAACCGGATGACGCGGCGACCATCTATCTGCTGGCTGCGGTGCGCATCCAGGAAAACAACCTGGCCGAGGCGGAGAAGCTGTTGAACCAGGCCAAAACCCTCGATCCCCGGCTGCCGGAGGTGTACTACGGCCTGGGCGTAGTCTACAAGCTGCGGGGCCAAAAGGAAGAGGCCATCGCCGCGTTCGAGAAGTTCCTGGAGATCGGCCCGGGCCAGGACCCGGCAGCAGCGGACTATGCCAGGGAGGAGCTGCGGGAGCTGCGGGGGAACTAGCGCCGGATCGCAGGCGTCTACGGCGCATTCCTTCGTACTTTGCGGCCTACGGCGCCTCGATCGGCACCAGGCCGAGCCGACGATACACTGCGCCCAACAGCCAGCGTTGCCACAGAACCGGCTGCAACGCCAGCCACCCCTCCACCATTGATGTCAGCGCTTCAGCCGGCGGCTGTTGGCGGCCGTATTGTTGTGCCACGAACAGGTCGGCGATCGTCCGTACCACCGACGCCGCCTCGGGCAGCGCCTGGCCGAAAGCCGCGGCCCGCTCCAGCGGGGTCTGGCTGGCCTGCCACGGGATCTTCAGCCGCCTGGCCCACACGCCGATCAGGTCGAACAGACGCAAGGCGGCAGCGCGATCACGGAACAGGGCCGCGCGTCGCGCCCGGAAGGCCCATAGCCCGCCGCCGATCACCGCAGCCACCGCCAGCAAGGCCGCCGGCCACCGCCAGTCCAGGCCCGGTTGGGCGGTCACAGCCACACTCGGGGGAGTCTCCGGGGGCAGGCCCCCGGCAAAGTCGTCCAGCAGAGGTTGGTCCCGGCCGGTGAGCGGGTTACGCACATCCGGGCCAAGGGTGTCGTCCTCCGGGCCGGGGGTCGGTTCGGGGGTGGGTCGGGGCAGCGGCGCCTCCGACGCGGTAGGCTCGAACTGTACCCAGCCGTAGGAGGGGAAGAACACCTCGGGCCAGGCGTGCGCGTTGCGCTCCAGGACGCGATAAGTTACAGGTTGTTGCGGGCCGGCCCGTTCGTCCTCGTCCAGCGGTTGGCCCGGCGTGTATCCTACCACGAAGCGCGCCGGCACCCCCACCGATCGCAGCATCACCACCATGGCGCTGGCGTAGTAGTCGCAATAGCCCTGTTGGACATCGAACAGGAAGTAGTCCACGCCATCGGCCCCCGGCGGCGGCGCTGCGATCTGCTGGTTGTAGGTGTAGGTGCGCAGAAACGCCTCCAGGGCTTCGGCTTTGTCGTAGGGGTTGTCATAAGGCCCGGTGATCTGGGCTGCCAGGTCGCGCACGCGCGCCGGCAGACCTTCCGGCAGTTGCAGGTAGCGGTCCCGCACCCAGGCAGGATACTCGGTCCCGTCTGCGCGCAGCCGATCGGGGGATGCATTCGAGACCGCGGAGGTCACTTCATAGGGCCCGTAGCGCGCCAGGTCAATACGGCTGCGCAGCAGCGAGATCGCGCGCCCGCCCTCGGTGCCGGTTACCGGCGTGAACTCCGCGTTGACCGGCACGCCCACGCGCACGGGCTGCGGCGGCACGAAAACTGTCTCCTGGCTCAGCTCCAGCGAGCGGATGGTGGCGGTGATCTCGCGCGTGCGGCTGAAGCGGGGTTCCCCCAACGGCTCACCGCTTTGGATGATGAGGGTTTCGCTGTCGGTGTTGATCCAGCCGGTGCCCGTGTAGGCGTCGTACACCACTGCCCGCCAGTAGGTGCGTTCCTTCGCGGTGGCCTCGAGGATGGGCCGGTCGGTGAGCGATATCGGCCCGCCCAGCGCAGTGGTTTTGCTGAAGACCGTGACGGGCACAGCAACGGTGCCGTAGTTCAGCGACTGGTACATGCGGTTCCAGGTCTCTTCGAATTGCCGCCACGGTTTCTTCAGGGGTTGCAGCAGACGGTCTACGGTCAGGTCCTCGGCTGCGTTGGGTAGCACCCAGGCCAGGCTCAACACGATGATGCTGAAGATCAAGCCGGCGCGCAGGAAGTCCAGCACGATGTCGGGCGGGTAGCGCACGCGGGTTAACTGCCAGCGGGTCTCGTTGCGGGCCAGCTCCAACCGGATGGCCAGCAGCAGGACGGCGGCCAGGTAGACTACCAGGAACCCGGTCAGGTCTCTGGCCGAATAGTAGGCGTTGACCAGGACGGCAATGCCTGCCGGGAGGGCTGCGTGGATCAAACGCTGGTGCCTGATCAGGCTCCAGATGGCCAGGTAGCCGATCCACCACCCCAGGAAGGTGATTTGGGTGACGAAAATGAGATTGTCGGCGCTGGCGGTACCGTTGACGAGCGCCGCAATCCAGTCGGCGTTGCGCTGCACCAGCTCCCGCATCGCTTCGTGTCGGGTAAGGCCGGAGAACACCAACTGGTGGAACAGGGTGCCGATCCAGACCAGGCTGGCCAGCGCGCTGTACACTGCCGGGAACAGGCCCTCCCACCGGGTAAGAGAGAGCACGAAAGCCAACAGCGCGCCGCCCAAGACGGCCAGCCGCACCAGCTCCAGGCCTTCGCTCCAGGCGGCCGCATAGAGCGCCTCGGTCATGGCCAGCAGCATGACCAGGCCCAGGATCAGGGTCCACCAGCCGCCCCCGCGCGCCAGCCGGGCTGCCGGGGTGTCCGGCACGGCAGCCGTTTCGAGCGGTGCCATCATCGGGCTTACGCTGGTTGTCATGACATCCTCTAGATCAGCGGCCAGGGATACGCACGCCGGTGCTCAGGCGGATCCGGGAAGCGGCCCCTGGCCAGCAGGGCCTCGGTCCGCAGCCGCAACGCTGTGATCTCGCCATTATACAACAGGTCGGATAGCGCAGCGACCAACGGGCTGTCCGGTTGACGGAGCAGATCTGTCAGGCGTTCCAGATCGTGCCTCAGGTCGGCGGGCAGCTCTTCGCCTGCAAAGTCCCAGATGACCGTGCGCAACTTTTCTTCGGCGTTGAAGCACAACGCCTGATCAATTGCCAGGATACACCCATCTGCCAGGCGCAGACAGTGTCCGCTTTTACGATCTGCGTTGTTGGTGATCACGTCGAACAGGCAAAGGGCCTGTAAGCTGTGGCGGAAGGCGGGTTCTTCCCGGAAGGTAAAGTAATGGGCGTCCTGGTCCACCGGCACAAAGAGCTGCACGGAGCCCCGCCCGTGAGGCCCGCTGCGCAACACCGCGGGCGGCACAAAATGCCACTCCAGCGTTCGAGAGATCAGGTAGGCTGCGACCTCGCGCTTGCCCAGCGTGCCGCGCGGAAAATCCCACAGCGGCCGCTCTCCGCGCACCGGCTTGTAGATCACCTGGGCGGTTTCGCCCCCTGCGCTGACCTGCCCCAGGAAGGTGTAGTTTGAGCTCCACGGCATGAGGCCGATCAGCGTCATCTCCCCGCGGGCGAGCAAAGCCAGCAGCCGGTCGTTTTCCGGGCCGGCGGTCGGCCAGGGCACACCCTGGCATTGCCGGGCGAGAGAGGCTCGAGAGGGCATCGGATCAGTGCAAGAACTCTCCCGTCTGGTGATCCCTGGCTGTTATGGGCATGCAAAAGTGGCCCGTTTCGTCAATGGGCTCATCGCACACGGGACAATAGGGCCGGCCGGCGGCGACTACCTGCTCTGTGTGCTGGCTTAACAGCAGCGCCTGCCCTCGCGTGGTGTAGATCCGGTGTCCGCTGTGCTCGGTTTCGTCCTCGTCATCGGGGTCGAACGCCATTTCCAGCGCGGCGGCGTCAACCAGCGTCAGCACGACCAGGTCGTGGATGCGGTCATACCCCAGGCCGATCTTGCCTACGCGAAAGAGCGGCGTCACGGGTTCCCTCAGTGCCAGGTTGGGCTGCGCCGCGACCAGCGGGTCGCCGAGTTCGGGGAACTCTCGACGGATGTCTGCCAGCAACTGCGGCAACTCGCGGGCCAGGAACATGGCCTGGCGTCGGCCCAGCACCCAGGAGAAGATGTCGGGGCCGAATTGCGCTTGCAGCAAGTACAGGCGCTGCCCGGATTCCCCCAACGTCCCGGTGGTGATCCGCGTCACCGGATAGACCTCATCGGTGTCCAGGTAAAGCATGACGGCAAAAGACGGGAAGGTGTTTGTCATAGGTCTGGTACGCAATCTACCTCAAAATCCAACCAGTTGCCGCAATCCAGCTCACTGTTGTGGTGCACCGTTGGGTTCCCCGGCCGGCTGTGGCGGCAGGTGGGCGCAATCGTTCAGGCGTAGCAGGCGCGTCCGCCAGGGGGTGAACTCCAGCTCGGTAATGGAAGCAGGCGCTATTTCCAGCCGCTGAAAGGCATCCAGCCCCATGCCCAGGTAATAGGCGACGGCCAGTTTGATGGGATCGCTGTGGGAGACCACCGCGATGGTTTGGCCGGGATGGGCAATCTGAAGCTCTTCCAGCGTTGCCACCATGCGCGCCTGAATCTGTGCCATGCTCTCGCCGGCGGGAAAACGGAAGCGACTGGGCTGGATCTGCACCAGTTTCCAGGCTTCGGTCTTGTTCAACTCTTCCAGGGCGCGACCCGTCCACTCGCCGCAATCGCTCTCGATGATGCCGTCCAGACACTGCACGGCCAGGCCGGCGCGTTGCGCCAGGGGAGCGGCGGTTTCCAGGGTCCGTTCCAAAGGGCTGCTGTAGATGGCCGCCAGCGGCGTGTTGGCGAGCCTCTCGGCCAGGGCCAGCGCTTGTTGCTGGCCGTGGGCGTTCAAATGGACGCCGGGCGTGCGGCCGGCCAGCAGGCCTTTCTGGATGTAATCATTGATCCCGTGACGGATCAGCAGGATGCGAGTCGGCGTGTCTGTCATGGTCCTCGGCGGCTGATGGGGTGAGGCGCGTCAGTGCATCGAGCGAGCCGTCATCCCATTCAAAGGTCTGGGTTAACCAATCGGGGGCAGGCGGCTGTTCGGTCAACGAAAAGGAGAGATTGCGTAACTTCTGCATCAGCCCCTGCACGCTTTGCATAAAAGCCGAATCGGCGCGCAACTCCAGCATGGCGGCGGCCTCTTCTGGCGGCACCCGTTCGCCCATGCTGCGATAGGCTTCCATGATGTAGCCCCAGATCCACACGTAGAGGTCGGCGGCGGTGCGGCCCGGGAAACGGCGCAGGAGCTGGCGCTGGCGGATCGTCTCGATGATCGGCCGGTACACGTTCAGATACCAGTCCAGCGCGGCTTGTGGCAAGGTCACGGGGTGGCCATCGGCCTGTTTCTTTGAGAGCAAACGCTGGTGGATGCGCACGTGTTCCAGGAGGCGTTTGAACCCCCCCGGTCGCGTGAAGTAGATATCCAGCGGCGTGATGTGGCGGTCGAGCTGCGTTTCGGCCAGGAAGCGGGCACGTTCTGCCTTCATGATGGCCTGATCCAGCGAGTCGCCGGGGGTCAGGTCTAGCCCAGGGGGGACCGGGATCTCGGTAACGTGCGCCTCGATGGCATCCAGGCCGCTGGCGCGCGCCACCGAAACGCGATGGTTGCCGTCGGCCACGAAGTAGACATCGCCCAGTTTGTACACTTCGATGGGCGGCACGCCTTCCATGCTTTCCATGGCCTCCTCGACGCGCGCCCAGCGTTCGGCCATAGACGGACTGCGGGGCAAAAAATCACGGGTAAAGTCTTTGTAGCGCCCCACACTGCCCACGATGCGATCTAACGGGATCATCTCGGTCTTGGGCCGCGGCATCTGTTCGTAGGCCTGCAATACGTCTACCAACACCTGAAACGGCAGCAGGTCGTTGGGCTTGCCGCTGAGTTTGGCCAGGAGGTCTTGCCGGATCGCCCGGCCGTGGGCACGGAAGAAGTTATCCATGCTGGTTGCTGATGAAGGCATAGTTCTTGTTGATCCAAAGGCTTTGGCGACGTCACAGCTTTGCAAAAAAGTGCCCCGGGAACCGCGTCCCCGGGGCGATCCTGGAATGGTAGCGGATACGGGATTCGAACCCGTGTCTCCGCCTTGAGAGGGCGATATCCTAGGCCTCTAGACGAATCCGCCACGAACGATTTGAATTATATGGATCAGAGTTATTCCTGTCAAATCGGAGCGGCTGCTGCCCTGCTTTGGCCCACCGGCCAGGTTGTGCTAAAATTGTGAGCTGATTTCGGCCCGACATGAACCTGTCTGCCGCGGGTTCGAATCCCGCCCCGGACATCCGTCGGATGTACCGGGTACCTGGAGTGTTGAAATGTTGTGGACTCCCGAAACCATTTCACGAGCTTTGGACCGGGTTTTGCCGTTTGTGCAGAAGCCTGCCCGCTACACGGGGGGCGAATACAACAGCGTGGTCAAGGATTGGGACGCGATTTCCTATCGGCTGGCCTTGATCTTTCCCGATGTGTACGACCTGGGCATGTCCAACCTGGGGCTGGCGATCTTGTACGACATCGTGAACCGCCAGCCCGACATGTTAGCCGAGCGGGCCTACGCCCCCTGGGTAGACATGCTGGCCGCCATGCGCCGCGCCGGCATCCCCCTTTACTCTTTGGAGACCCGCCATCCCTTGCGGGACTTCGATGTGTTGGGCTTCAGCCTGCCTTATGAACAGCTCTATACCAACGTGCTCACCGTCTTGGATCTGGCCGGCATCCCGTTGCGGGCGGCCGAGCGGATGGCCCCTACCCCTGACCCCTCCTCCGTCGGAACAGGGGAGGGGGCCTGGCCGTTGATCCTGGCCGGCGGTTCGGCCTGTCTGAACCCCGAGCCCATGCACGCCTTCTTCGACGCGTTCTTCATCGGCGAGGGGGAAGAGGCTATCCTGGAGATCGTGCGCACCTGGACCGACGCGCGTCGCGCCGGCCTCAGCCGCCACGACGCCCTGCTGCGCCTGGCCCAAATCGAGGGCGTGTATGTGCCCGCCTTCTATGAGGCCACCTACCGGGAAGATGGCACCCTTTACGAAGTACGCAGTACGCAACACGCAGTACGCAGCACCATCACCAAGCGCATCGTCCCCACACTTCCGCCGCCTCCGACGAAATTCATCGTGCCTTTCATTGACATCGTGCACAACCGGGCGGCCGTTGAAATCCAGCGCGGCTGCACCCGAGGCTGCCGCTTTTGTCAGGCGGGCATGATCTACCGGCCGGTGCGGGAGCGGCCCCTGGAAGAGGTGCTGGCTGCGGTGGAAAGGATCGTACGCGATACCGGCTTCGAGGAGATCAGCTTCCTGTCGTTGAGCTCGTCGGACTACAGCCGGATCGGCGACCTGGTGCGCGAGGTCGTGGCGCGTTACGGCGACGAGAAGCTTTCCATCGGCCTGCCCAGCCTGCGCATCGAGTCGTTCAGCGTGGAGTTGATGGAACAACTGGAGCGGGGGCGTCGGCGGTCCGGGTTCACTTTTGCGCCCGAAGCCGCCACCGACCGGCTCCGCGACGTGATCAACAAACCTATCGCCACCGAGGCGTTGCTGGAGACGGCCCGGGAAGTATACCGCCGCGGCTGGCCCACCATCAAGCTTTACTTCATGATCGGGCACCCCACCCAGACCTTGGAAGATGTGCAGGCCATCGCCGACCTGGCCCATCAGGTGCGGCGCATCGGCTTCCAGGAGCTGGGAAAGAAATCCAGCGTGCGGGTGGGGGTCAGCACCCTGGTGCCCAAGCCCCATACCCCGTTCCAATGGGCGCCGCTGGCCGATGAAGCCACCATTCGGGAGCAGATCGGCCTGCTGGAGCGACAACTGCGCGGCCCCGGGCTGGAGTTTAGCTGGAACAACCCGCAGGAGACCCTCATCGAGGCCGTACTTAGCCGGGGCGACCGCCGTCTGGCCGATGTGATCCAGCGTGCCTGGGAGCTGGGTGCCGGTTTCGACGGCTGGGGAGATCAGTTCAACTATGAAGCCTGGATGCAGGCTTTCGCGGAGGTGGGGCCACGGACGGCTGCGGGACAACCGCTCGGCCCGGACTGGTATGCGCGGCGTGAGCGCTCCCTGGATGAGGTGCTGCCGTGGGATCACATCAGCGCTGGCGTAAGTAAAGCCTTCCTGGCTCAGGAATATCGCCACGCCTTGCAGGGCGCGGTGATTGATGATTGCCGCGAGCATTGTTACTCTTGCGGAATCCTGGGCCAGTTCAAGGAGCTGCGTCGTCAAGTGCCCGACGACGCCTGGGGCTGTCCGCCGTTGGGCAAAGGCAAGGCGCGCCAACCCGTCAGCCCACGGCCGGTGGCCCTCTATTTCAACGAGGAGATGAGCCCCGAGCTGGCTGCTACTGCGGGGCCGCGGGTCCCACAGCGGGCGCGACAGCCATAGGCTTCCGGGCCAACATCGGGATCCGGTGTGAGAGGTCTGAAAGATGCAGGACTTCAGAGGAGACCCTGTCCCGTTGGGGCAGGCTGGATATCGTGGTAGCGAATCATCTCGAAGGTTGGGAGTAAATTGACCATGCTGCAGCCGACGGAAGAAAGCGCCCTTCTTACGCCCCTCCATCTCACCGTTGACCAGACCGCTGGTTCTTTGATGTCGGCCCGGCCGCATCCATGGGTGCGACGTTTGCACGTCTGTTACCTCCCCGGCCCCCTGACGCCCCTGCTGGATAGGGCAGGCAAGGCCCTGATGGACAGTTTCAACCGGTTGGGCCATGTTGTTCAGGAGGGGCCGAACGAAGAGACCGACGTGGTGTTCACGACTGCGCCTTTCGGCAAGCCGTTGCGCTGGCGCGATGCCCTTTTCTTCCAGGCACGGCGGCAGTTCGGCCTTCGGCGCATGCCTACCGTGTGGACCTTGATCCACGCCCGGCCAGATGCCTGGAACCGGCTGCTGGCGCATCTGGAGGCGGCGCTGGCGCGTGAACCGCCCGACCCTGCGGATTTCAGCTTTCCGGGCCTGGCGCCGACCGCGTACCGCACCCTGATCGAGCAGGGCCTGCGCGGGGGGCCGGTGCTGGCGGCGGAGCGGTTGTTGCAGGCCCAGGCGATGTGTCTGCGCTTGCTGGTGCTGGTGGGGGATGACTCGGTCGAATACGCGCATCATTTCGATCTGGTCGGGTCGGTGGTGCGCGTCTCAGGGGATCACGCCGGGTTCTACGATGATGTGGCGTGGCGCGTGGCCACTGCCGTCAGCGCGGAGGAGATCGGCAAGCATCAGGTCGTTCCTCCTCCCATCCCGGCAGAGGTGTGGGCTCAGTTGTCGGGCCCGGCTGCTATGCGCAGGGCCAGCCTGGAGCTGGGACGCCGTGGGTTCTTCACGGAGATGGTGCGCATCGCCGACCTGGTGGCCGTGCCCGCGCTGCAAGACGCGATCGCCAGTCAATACAGCGAAGGATGCTTCGGCACCTGGGAGCCCGGCCTGGATGCGCTGCTGGTCACCGTGACGGGCAGCGCGCGGCCGGTGGACAAAGGCAATCTCTCCGATGACGACCTGGCCGTCATCGTGGGCGCGCAGGAAGGCGGCCGCGGCGTGACGGTGCGCCACGTGGACGGCCTGCGTAACGATCCGCCCTCCTCTGAGGGATTTGAGATGTGGGATATGGACCAGGCTCTGCCGCGCGTTGCCATAGCAGGCTTGGGCGAGGTGCCGGTGGCGCGCTCGAAGCTGCACGGCCATCGCGGGGTCGCAGCCTACGATCCGGCCGTTGTCGAGTATGTGCCGATGACCCCGGCGTACTTCGCCTACCCCGTGACGTGCGGTACCCATGCCCAGGCCCAGGGGATTCGGGCGGCCTTTGCCCGTTCAGAAGCGCTGCGCAATCCCGATGACCCGCGCCAGGTGGTCTTCACCTTGTTGCCCACCCACGGCGTGTTCATCGTCGAGAAGTGGGTCGCCGGCAAAGCGCCGTTCCAGGTGATTTGGGAGTACATGGATGCCGGCGCGTTGCAGATCTCTCGCGCTGTGCCGCAGGGGCCCGAAGTCTTCGTGCCCCGTGTGTTAGCAGCTTAACCGCCGGGCGGCGAACGATGGCCGAGACCTACGTGCAACGGATGCGGGTGACGTTTGCCACCGACGATTCGGTGAAGTATGTGGGCCACCTGGACATGCACCGGACATGGGAGCGCGCCATCCGCCGCGCCCGGCTGCCGTTGGCGTACACCCAGGGTTTCAACCCGCAGCCCCGGCTGCAGTTCGCGGCCGCGCTGCCCGTCGGTTTCACCGGGCAGGCCGAAGTGGCCGATGTCTTCCTCAATGAGACGCTGGAGCCGGCCGAGTTCCTGGACCGCCTGGCCGCTGCGCTGCCGGCCGGCATCCGGCCCTATCGCGCAGAGCCGGTTCCCCGTGAAGCGCCGTCGTTGCAGTCGCAGGTGTGCGGCGCGACGTACCGGATCGAGGTCGAGGTGGATGAGCCGGCCGAGGCGTTTGCAGCGCGCCTGGCGGCGTTTCTGGCCCGGCCGGAGGCCTGGCGGACACGACGCAAGGGCAAAGAGACGGCCTCATATGATCTGCGGCCGCTGGTGCAGGCGCTGACCTATCTGGGCCCGTGCGACCTGGGCCATGCGTTCGAGGCGGTCATGCGCGCCGAACCCGGCGCAACCGGCCGGCCGGACGAGCTCCTGGCCGAGTTGGGGTTGGAGACGGCCCCGCGGCGGATCGTGCGGGTGGCGTTGATGTTTGGGTGAAGGGGACAGGGGTCAGGAGTCAGGGGACAGGAGTCAGGAGTCAGGAGCTTGCTTTCAAGGGGTCTGCGACCACCGCTGATCTCATTTATCTCAAAGGAAGGACTCATGCGTTTACTTACATTTTTCGACGATAGCCGGCCGCGGCTGGGCGCTCTGGTGGGGGGCGACCGGGTGGTGGATCTGGCAGCGGCGCAACAGGCATTTGCCGGGCAGCCGCCGGCCATCATGACCATGAAGCAGCTCATCGAGGCCGGGCCGGCCGTATGGTCCCGGCTGGCGGAGGACCTGGCGCAGGCCGATCTGGCGCCGTTCAGCCGGCCGCTGGCCGGGGTCAGGCTGGCCGCGCCTGTGCAACCATCCAAAGTGTGCGCCATCGGCCTGAACTACATGGAGCATATCCTGGAAGGTGGCCGCAAGCCGCCCGACCGCCCTGTGTTGTTCGCCAAGCTGCCCACCAGCGTGATCGGGCCGGGGGACGAGATCCGTTGGGATCCGGCCCTGTCGGACAAGATTGACTTCGAGGCGGAGTTAGCAGTGGTCATCGGCCGGACGGCCCGGCGGGTGAAGGCCGCCGACGCCTATGACTACGTGTTCGGGTACACTTGCGCCAACGACGTCACTGCGCGTGACCTGCAGGAAACCGACGGCCAGTGGGTGCGGGCCAAGTCGCTGGACACCTTCTGCCCGTTGGGGCCGTGGATCGTTACGCGGGATGAGATCCCCGAACCGCACGGCCTGTCCATCCGGTGCCAGGTGAACGGCGAGGTCATGCAACAGTCCACCACCGACATGCTGATCTTTCGCATCCCGTTTTTGATCGAGTTCCTGTCCCGGGCCTTCACGCTGCTGCCCGGTGACGTCATCCTCACCGGCACGCCGCCCGGCGTGGGCCATTACCGCAACCCGCCGCGCTATCTCAAGGACGGCGATATGGTTTCCGTGACCGTCGAGGGGATCGGCACTTTGACGAACAGCTGCCGGGTGGATGTGTTGTAATCGCCCTGAAAATCCGGACGTCGCAGCTTGCTGCGTTCCGTGGCAAGCCCCGGCGTCCGTTTTTATGGGGAGGATTGTGTTACGCGGCCGTGACCCGCCGCAGGGCATCGGCCAGCACTTCGACCCCCCGCAGCCACTCGGCGACCTCCACGTGCTCCTCCGGCGTGTGATCCAGGCTGCTGTCGCCTGGGCCATACGCCAGGATAGGGCAGCCCCAAACCGGGCCGACCACGTTCATGTCGGATGTGCCGGTTTTCAAGAGGAAGTTCGGCGTGCCTCCCTGGCTGCGCACGGCTGCGACGAAGGCGCGCACCAGCGGTGTGTTCTTCTCGGCCCGGTAGGCGCGCTCCTCGCCGCTGAAGCGGAAGGTGCCCATCCCGTCGGCGCTGACCAGCAGCCGTTTGAAAGTCTCCGGCGCGACGCTCTCCGGCAGCCTGAACCCCATGCGTATTTCGGCGGTCTCCAGCAGGCCGTCGTCGCCGGAGGAGAAGTGCCGCAGCGACGGCTGCACCTGCTCCCAGACCCGTTCGCGCCCGGTGTTGAGCTCTTCGACCAGCTCCTGCACGCGCTGCCAGTAGGCGAAGGCCATCTCGGGCGCACTGGGGGCCGGGCCGGCCGTGTGGCTCATCAGGCGCTGAAACTCCACATCGGCCAGCAGGCGGCCTTTGTAACCCAAGGCCATCCGCTGCCAGCCCGTCGGCTCGCCGATCACGACCATATCCGGCTTGCGTCGTTTCGTCAAATACCGCGCGCCCCTGGAGGTCGCCGCTTCTTCTTCAACCGCGCCGGCGACCACAATGCGCCAGCCGGGCCGCGGCCCCACCAGCGCGGCGGCTGTGGCGAACGCGGCCAGCGGCCCTTTGGCGTCCACCGCGCCGCGGCCGTAAAGCCGGCCCTCGCGTTCGCGCACGCGCAGGAACCCGCGCACGGTGTCAATGTGGCCGAGGAGGAGGATTTCCTGCGTCTTGCGTACTGCGTATTGTGTACTGCTGTCTGATTCCTGCCCCCTGCCCCCTGCCCCCTGACTCCTGCACCCTGGCTCCTGACCGCTGTTCCCTGGCGCCTGCAGCACGCCGATGGCATTGCCGGCCGCGTCGCGGTAGGCGCAGAAGCCATGATGGCGCAGCCAGCTGACCAGGTGCTCGACGGCCGGCCGTTCCTCGCCGGAGGGGGAGGGGATCTCCAGTAGCTCGCGTAGCAGGCGGAGGCCACTGGCGGTGATGTCTTGGGATGACGCTGTCATAGTACACCTCGTTTCGGAATGAAAAGCTGAAGCCTTGATTCCGGGCCGTCTCTCAGATCCTCAGGCTCCGTTTTGGGCCAATGACTGACTGTGAACATGCGCAATGATGGCTTCCGTGACCCGATCCGTGCTGGCCTGGCCGCCCAGATCAGGTGTGACGATGCCGGCGGCTACTGTCGCCTGCACGGCGCGGCGGACGCGGCTTGCGGCCGCGGCTTCCCCCAGGTGATCCAGCAGCATGGCGGCCGACAGGATCGCGCCGACCGGGTTGGCGATCCCTTTGCCTGCGATGTCGGGCGCGCTGCCGTGCACCGGCTCGAACACCGCCACTCGCCCCGCGCCTACGTTGGCCGACGGCGCCAGGCCCAAGCCGCCGGCCAGCCCCGCGGCCAGGTCGGACAGGATGTCGCCGAACAGGTTGGTGGTGACGATGACGTCGAAGCGCGTCGGGTCTTTCGCCAGCCACATCGCTGCTGCGTCCACCAGCATCTCCTCAACCTGCACATCGGGGTATTCCCGGGCCACGGCCAGGCAGCTCTCCCGAAACAGGCCGTCGGTGAGCTTGAGGACGTTGGCCTTGTGGACGATGGTGACGAGCGAATGGCGAATAACGAGTGGCGAATGGCGAATGGCGAACTCGTGATTCATGATTCTTGATTCGTTGATTCGCTGATTTGCTGATTCGCTCATTCGTCGCCGCGCTTGCTCGAATGCGACGCGGGCGATGCGCTCGCTGGCGGCGCGGGTGATGACGCGCTCGGCGACCGCGGTGTCGGGATCCTCCCACCGTTCGCGGCCGCTGTAGAGGCCCTCGGTGTTTTCGCGGACGATGAGCAGGTCAATCCACGTGCCAGGCAGCAGGCTCACCGTCGGCCGCAGGTTGGCGTAGAGGTCGAAGTGTCGGCGCAGGGCGAGGATGGGGGAGCGGTAGGGCCCCCCTCCCTGGCCCTCCCCCCGTCGCAACGGGGGGAGGGTTGGGTGGGGGGCCTCCCCCGTCGTCGGCGATTGCGTTGCGCCGAACAGCGTCGCATCGGCGGCGGCCACAGCAGCCAGGGTTTCATCGGGCAAGGCTGTGCCGCGGCGGAGGTAACAATCCCAGCCGGCATCAGCTTCGATGAAATATACATCCGGCAGGACGGCGGCCAGCACCCGTGCAGCCGCGGGGATGACTTCCCGGCCGACGCCGTCGCCGGGGATTAAGCAAATGGTTGGCATAGGATTCTTCACCCTCTACAATCGTGACCTTTTTGCTCGCAGGGGGTCTGCGACCCCCGTCTTGGGACAAAAGAGCGGTGGAAATGTGCCTGCGACGCCGGTCACAGACCGGCTGGGAGCGGGAAACGTTTGAACGTTCCAACGTTCCAACGTTCAACCCCCTTGGCGCAACATCGGTAGCAGTCCGCCCGCGTCCAAAATGGCCGCGACCGACGCAGAGAACGGCGGGAACGGGAATTCGCCTGCAGCGCAGCGCACGACGCAGCGGCCCAGGTCAACGGTGACGTGTTCTTCAGGTTGGATGGCTGCAACCGCCTCGGGGCAGACGATGGGGAGGAGGCCGTTGTTGACAGCGTTACGGAAATAGATCCTTGCGAAGGATGTCGCAATGATAACACGAATTCCTGCGGCGCGCAAACATGTGACGGCTTGCTCGCGGCTGGAGCCGCAGCCCCAGTTCCGGCCGGCCACGATGATGTCGCCGGGCCGCACGCCCGCTGCGAAGGTTGGGTCCAGGTCCTCCAGCGCATGCCGGGCCATCTCGGCCTCGTCTTTGATGGTGTAGGTGTACTTGCCGGGGAAGATGACGTCGGTGTTGACGTCGTCGCCGTAGACCCAGGCGCGGCCGGAGAGGATGTTCGATGGACGATGTTCGATGGACGATGTGGCGCCTTGCGTATTGCGTACTGCGCCTTGCGTATTGCGTACTGCGTATTGCGTACTGCGTATTGCGTGATTCGCGGATTCGTCATTCGCTGATTCGCTGATTCGCAAATTCGTTGATTCGTCATTCGCTGATTCGCTGATTCGCAAATTCGCTGATTCGCTGATTCGCTGATTCGTCATTTCCTCCACGTTCGCAATCCGTCCCAGCACTGCGCTGGCGGCGACGACGGCGGGGCTGGCCAGGTAGATCTGGGCGTCGGGGTTGCCCATGCGGCCGCGAAAGTTGCGGTTGGCGCTGCTGATGACGGTCTCGCCCGCGGCGGGGATGCCCAGGTGGTTGCCCATGCAGGGGCCGCAGCCCGGCGTGCCGATCATGGCGCCGGCCTCCAGGAAGGTCTGGATATAGCCGGCAGCCAGGGCGTCCTGTAGCACCTGGCTGGAGGCCGGGATGATCAGCAGCCGCGTGCCCGGCGCCACGTGGCGCACCCGCCCGTCCGGCCCGCGCAGGGCCGCGGCCGCGGCCGCCAGGTCCTCCAGCCGGCCGTTGGTGCAGGTGCCGATGAAGGCCTGGTGGACTGGCGTGCCGGCAACTTGCGACAACGGTACGACGTTGGCCGGGTTGTGCGGTGCGGCGACGGCGGGTTCCAACACGGCCAGGTCTACGGTGTAGCGGGTCAGGTAGCTCGCGTCCGGGTCGGGGTAGAGCGCGTGCGCGGCCACCTTAGTAGTGACGACTTCAGTCGTCCCCCTATGCTCCGAACGACTAAAGTCGTTACTACGAAGTGACAACCGTTCCGCCAGCCACGCAAAGACCGCCTCGTCCGGCTCCAGGTACACGCTCTTGGCGCCCGACTCGGCCAGCAGGTTGGGGAGCACCATGCGGCTCTCGATGCTCAGCGTGCGCAGCCCCGGCCCACCGATCTCGATCGCCCGGTAGATGCCCGCCTCGGGGCCCAACAGCTTGAGCAGCCACAGGCCCAGGTCTTTGGCTGTGACGCCCGGTCGCAGCTCCCCAACCAGGTCTATCCGGATCGTCTCCGGCACGCGCAGCCAGAGCTCGCCGGTGGCCCAGAGCGCGGCGACCTCGCTGCGGCCGATGCCGGCGCCGAACGCGCCCAGCCAGCCGAAGTGGGTGGTGTGGCTGTCTGCGCCCAGGATGAGCTGGCCGGGCAGCACCAGCGCCTCCTCGCTGAGCACCTGATGGCAGATGCCGCGGCCGACGTCGAAGAAGTGCACGATGCCCTGCTCGGCCACGAAGCGGCGGACCTCGGCGTGGTTCTGCGCGTGCTCGGCCGTGGGCGCAGGCACGGCGTGATCCAGGGTGATCGCCAGCCGCTCCGGGCAGCATACCCGGTCGCGGCCCAGGCCCCGAAACAGCCGGGCGATGGCCGCCGTGTTGTCGTGGCTCAGCACGATGTCGGGCCGGGCGTCTACGATCTGGCCGATCTCGACGTGCTCGAGCCCAGCCGCACGGGCCAGGGCTTTTTGGGCGAAGGTTTGTGACATGTGGTGCTTCTCTCTTTCGGTAGATTGGTAACTTGGTAGATTGGTAGATTGGTAACGTGGTAACTTGGTAGATTGGTAACGTGGTAACTTGGTAGATTGGTAGATGGGTAACTTGGTAGATTGGGAAATCGGTTGCCCACCGATTGTCCAACCCATCAACCCATCAACCCACCAACCCACCAATCTACCAATCTACCAATCTACCAATCTACCAGTCTACCAGTCTACCAGTCCACCAGTCCACCAGTCTACCAATCTACCAATCTACCAGTCTACCAATCTACCAATCTACCAATCTACCACGCTCGGTTCGCTCATTTTTGGATCGGATTTGAGAAATGCGGTAAGCTAACGGCATGACTGAAACACCGACCGTTATCACGCAACCGGTT
>FWPV01001318.1_pt1 | contig 69857 bp, 59 predicted proteins | sample 2228371 | NCBI WGS metagenome assembly FWPV01 (sample SAMEA103939776, study PRJEB20133) | metagenome
CCCGAAGATCCGGACCGACCCGTTCCAGTTTTCTGTAAAGGGCGACACTCATTCCCATTGTTTTGACACCTCTCGGCCCTCCAGGGCCCTTGCTTGAGACGTTGCCTCTTTCAGGTTATTCTAACGAAATTTAAGTTTTTTTACCTTAGGAGGCCGTTCGAGGCAAGGGACAGATCCCGCTTCATGGCCCTGGCATTCAATGACCCGCGATAATCCCAGCGGCCAGGAGGTTGACTGAGAACGCACAATGACCACGACAGGGAGTGCCCTTTCCTGTAGGGGCGAGGCGGCGCCTCGGCCCCTACAGGCTGAAAGTGTCTCTTTTCTCCTGGAAAAGCGCACCTCTGACCAACTCTTTGTGCGGGCAGGACGCCCGCCGCTCCCTGAGAAAAACCGTTCTCGGACAGCCTCCTGGCAGAGTGTCCGAAAACGAATTTCTCCCCGAGAGCTTGGGCGTCTCGGCCGCAGAGATGACGGGCCAAAGGTGCGTGTTCCCAAGAAAAGACAAAGTTTCATGTTTGTAGGGGCGAGGCGGCGCCTCGCCCCTGCATGCAAACGGCCTTGAGGCGGCGTTTCGCGCCTACCATGAAACGGCATGGAAGACCGGGGTCTTGCAAGGGTTCGGACAGGCTCGCAGGCTCAAGGCTCCCAATGGGCTCAGGTATCCCTATCACGACCATAGATCTTCAGCATGGCCTGAAGCTCGTTGCGTAGTTTTTCGCGAAGCCAAGGGGGAGCTACGAGCTCCACATGGGACCCATAGCGCAGGCTTTCGGCCAACACTTCTGTTTCATGGGCGGCGGGAAAGGTGACTTCCACCTCGCCTGTGTCCAGAATCTTTACGGATTGATCCCGGTGCCAGTTTTGATCCTTGGCCCATCGAGCCAAAGACGGGGCGAATCGCAACGTGGCTTGAAAGCGTTCACGACCTCGAAAAATGCCGAAACTTGTCTCCAGCCGCTCCTGCCACTCCCGGGCATCCCTTGGCACAAAGCTCTCTTCGGAAACCACACAGTGATGCATGCGCGCCAGAACAAAATCCCTCCAGTCTTGCCGCAGAAGACACCAGGCAAGGACATGCCAGGTGCCCTGATAATTCACCATGTGATGCGGTTCCACGGTGCGCTGTGTGTTTTCGGACCCGTACGGGGACGTGTAGTTAAAGATCAGGCGCCGGCGTAACACCACGGCCTTGAGAACACTTTGGAACGTTTCCTCGTCACAGGGAGCTGCGGTGGTCCAACGAAGGGAAAAGGTTTTTCGAGGATCAACGCTGTTGAAGAAACGTTCGGCAAGAACTTTTTGAACCTTGCCGATGATTTTGGCGAGTTCCTTGCCCAGAGCCCCATGGGAAGCGTCTTCCAGGAGCTTTTGAATGGCCAACAGGTTGGTAAGTTCCACCGAGGTGAGCCCTGTGACCGGCAAAGCGAAATCTTCCTCGTACCGGTATCCCTTTTTGTCGGGGACATATTCCAAGGGAGCCCCGAAACGGTCCCGCATCCAGTCAATGGTTCGCTGGGCGGTCTTTTGGGAAATCTCAAACTTTTCGGCCATTTTTCGAGCATTTGGGAATTTTCCGGCTCGAATCTGAGCGTCCATCCATGCCAAGCGTTCCAGAAACAGCAATTCCCCCATGATGTCCCCTCCGTGCTTGTTGCCCTCGATGGTTCCCTTCCACCCCAACAAGCCCTGAGCCTGCCCCAAGCCACTTGTGGAAGTTTTTCAAACACGTGTCCTGAATCAGGCCTTAGACTCGGCGTGCTTGTTCCTGCTACGCCAATTGGGTAAAAGGAGGGGCGTTCTGTCAAGCTGGAAAGGGCATGGCATGGGAAGACTGGCACATAGGTTGTGTGAGTGGCTGTGGTATGGAACCACCGACGATTCTGGACGTCGAATCGCCGTCAGGCTGTTGCGGCCTCTGGAAAAACTTTATCTGGCCGGGCTTCGGTTCGATCAAACGGCACGGCGTCGTCGATGCCAAAAGCTTCCGTGCCCCGTGGTGGGTATCGGGAACATGACCGTAGGGGGCACGGGAAAAACCCCGGCTGTGCTGTGGCTTGCCCGCCATTTCTCCCATCGTGGCTTGGCCGTAACCATTCTCAGCCGAGGCTACGGTCGCTCAGGATCTGAAACGGCCAAGGTTCAACTTCACGAACCCACCCATGAACTTGCCGCCCTTTATGGCGATGAACCCCTCCTCATGGCCCGTAACCTTCCCCACGTTTCGGTCTGGGTCGGCTCGGATCGCGCCAAGGTCGGACGGCACGCCGTGGCTCACGATCACCCTGACATCATTGTGCTGGATGACGGATTTCAGCATCTTCAGCTCCATCGCGATCTCGATCTCGTGTTGCTGGACGCCGCTCGACCCTTGGGTAACGGAAAACTGTTACCTGCGGGACCGCTTCGAGAACCTCCGGAACATCTGGTTCGGGCTCACGCCATCATTCTGGTCGGTGAAACCGACAATAAGCGGCAAGCGGTCGATCTTCTTCGTGGGTATGTCTCGGCCGAAACCCCCATTTTTCGGGCTCGACTGGAACCCGAAGGTCTGTATCATGCCGCCACCATGGAACCGTTAGGGTTCACCGGCTGTCCGCCAATAAAGTCAGGTGCTGCTTTTCCTGAAAGCGAAGGCCTTCGCCCCGCCATGTATGCGGGTGGGATGGCCGCGCTCCCGGGGACAGGCTCTCTTTCAGACATGTTCCCGAAAAAAAAGGCGCCTTCCAGCAGGCTTCTCAGCGAAAAGGCCCGCCTCGGGCAAGGGTTCGATGCACAGTGTTCGAGCTTTGAAAAAGGTCCGTCAAGGCTGAAGGTTCTGGAAGAGCCGTGCGTGGCTGTCGCCGGAATTGCCAGGCCGGAACGATTCTTTACCATGCTTCGGCATCTGGGCATCCCGTGCCGAGCCTTCATGGCCTTTCCCGATCATCATCGGTGGACATTGGAAGACGTGCAGGCTCTTAGGCGCAAACTTCACACCACGGAAGCCCGCTGGGTGGTCACCACGGAAAAGGATGCCGTGCGTATGCCTCCTGCCTTGGCAGAGCGGGCCTTGTTCCTTCGCATCCACATGGATTTTGGGGCCGATACGGAACCTTTGGTGCGTTTCCTCTGGACCCGGTTGAAGGAGCGAAGTTTTCTTTAACGGCTAACCAACAGCATCACAGGAGGCATTTTCATGCTGGATCACGTTCCCGCCCTTGTGCGGGTCCTCATAGTGTTTGTAGGCATGCTTATGGCCCTTCGTAAGAAGGTGCCTTTGGGCCATGCCTTCTTTTTCGGTTCCATCACCCTGGGATTTCTGTTCTCCATGGGGCCGGTGGAAGTGGCGGTTTCGGTGTTTCGATCCTTCACCCATGCCAAAACCCTTTCTCTGGCGGCCATCGTCTCTCTCATTCTGGTGCTCAGCCACAGTCTGGAAGCCGTCGGGCAAATGGAGCGTCTTCTGGCCAGCTTTCAGGGTTTGGTACGAACCCCGAGGCTGAATCTGGTCGTTTTTCCATCGCTTATCGGTCTTTTGCCCATGCCCGGAGGCGCCATTTTTTCCGCTCCCATGGTCAAGACTCTGGGACAAGCCTTTCGATTCACGGGAGATCAGCTGAGTTACATCAACTATTGGTTTCGCCACATTTGGGAATACTGGTGGCCTCTGTACCCGGGTGTGCTTCTGACCACCACCTTGGCCGGGTTGGATCTGTGGGTCTTTGTTTCAGCCCTTTTTCCCATGACGGTTGTGGCTGTGGCCGCAGGCTATCTGCCTCTTTCTTTCGCCGAAAATCCATCGAAAAATCCCGTTGCCGCCAAGGCCGAAAACCCAGCGAAAAACCGCCCGCCTTTTCGACCTTTTCTTCGGGAATTAACCCCGATCGCCATGGCTATCGGAGGCGGTCTTGGCTTGGGATTCGTGCTTTCCATGATCCTTCCGTCCACGGTGTCCATCGCGAAAGAGCTGGGCTTGATCCTGGCGCTGGGTTTCAGCATCTTTTGGGTGTGGCACACGGGGGGACTTGCGACCTCGGAACGCGTGCGAATCCTCAAACGCCGCCAGCTCTGGGACATGTTTTACATGGTCGGTGCCATTCTGGTTTTCAAGGGCATTTTGGACGATGCCCATGCCGTGCAAGCTATCAGCTCCGAGCTTCTCGCCATGAAAATCCCTCTCATGCCCATCACCGTAATGCTTCCCTTTCTTGTGGGCATGGTGGTGGGAATCACCATTGCGTTTGTGGGCACCACCTTTCCCATTCTCATTTCCCTGGTGCACGGTTTTGGAGAAGGCCATGCCATTTTGGGCTACATGATGCTGGGGCTGGTGAGCGGGTTCGTGGGAGTTCTTTTGTCACCGCTTCACCTGTGTCTGCTGCTTTCCAACGAATATTTCGGCACATCGCTTACCAAGGTTCTGCGCCTGGTGGCCGGGCCCAGCTTGGTGCTCATCGGGTGCAGCACCGTCTATTTTCTCATTCTTAGGCACATTTTGTGACAAAGCCTTTGGATCCCTTGTTTCGGCAAGGAACTTTCTGTAAGCTTGCTCGTCTCGACATGGGCTGACGTCGACATTCACAAAAGCGTGGAGGAGCTTCATGAAGCCAAAATCCAAACTCACTTTGCAGACCCTGGTCGCCAGTGTGCTTTTTCAAGGGGTGGTGCTTGCCGCCTTTTTCTGGATGATGCGTCAAGGGCTTCAAAGCCTTCTTGCCTACCTTCAACTTTTTCAAGGAAACCAAGCCGCCACGCTGCCCCCCGAATTGACAACAGCTTTGAGTCGTTTAGAAACCCTGATCCACCAAACACAACTCTATGCCCCTTGGGTCCTTTTCGGATTGGGATTCTTGGGCGCCGTGTTTCTCTGGATCGTGGTGCAGGCTTTGGGACGCCGAGCTGTGGATGAAGCCGTCCAAGCCGCTTCCACTGAAGCCCGTCCCGTCAAGGTGAAGGTGTCTTCCCAGGAACCCAAAGATTCCGAAGTGCTTCCACAAGACATGGATCCCAAGACCGTGGGGGCTGTGCAGATGCTTTCCGTGTTGCAAAGGCAGGGACGATTCATCGATTTTCTTCAGGAAGATCTCAGCCAGTACCAGGATGCTCAGATCGGAGCCGCGGTGCGAAGCATTCATGAAGCCTGCAAGACGGCCCTCTCGGAATGTGTGCAGTTGGAAGCCGTCATGGTTCAGGAGGAAGGAGCCATGGTCACGGTTCCTTCAGGATTTGATCCGGCAGCCATTCGGCTGACGGGTCATGTTTCAGGGGATCCTCCATTCCGTGGTGTGCTTCGTCATCGCGGCTGGCGTGTTCGATCCGTGCAACTGCCTCGCTTGACAGCTCAACTGGGTAAAGAACGTATTGTGGCCCCAGCGGAAGTAGAAATTCTGGAAGAATCTTCTCATGAAGTCGTGAAGTCGTAAATCGTAAATCGTAAATCGTGAAATCGTGAAGTGGGGAAGTGGGGAAATTGTGAAATCGTAAATTTTGAAGTGGTGGGTAGTGAAGTTGTGGAAGGTCGTAGGTTGGAGGCGGGAACACGCCATCACCATTCACGATACACGATTTACGACGTTACGATTTCACGATTCACGATTTCACGATGAAGGAGGCTTGTTTTGTTGCACTCGCCTTATATTGTGGGAATCGATCTGGGAACCACCCATTCGGTCTTGGCCTGGACAGAAGAAGATGCTGCCTCCGCCGGCCATTCGGACATTCAGATCGCCCCCATTCCTCAAGTGGTGGCTCCCGGAGAAGTGAAACCTCGGCCGCTTTTGCCGTCCTTTTTGTTTTTGCCAGGCCCTCACGATGTGCCTTCAGGCAGCCTGGCTCTGCCCTGGTCGGAAGATCCCGGCTGGGTGGTGGGCCAGTTTGCTCGAGAACGGGGTTCGGAAATTCCCAACCGGTTGGTATCATCGGCAAAATCTTGGCTCTGTCATGCCGGAGTGGACCGCACGGCTTCCATTCTTCCATGGGACAGTCCCAAAGATGTCCGCAAGGTCTCGCCTGTGGAAGCTTCCACACTGTACCTTCGCCACCTCAAAGATGCCTGGAACCATCTCAAGGCTCGAGACAGTTCAGCATTTCTTTTGGAAAATCAGGATGTGTACCTGACCGTTCCGGCCTCGTTTGATGCCGTCGCTCGAGAACTCACGGTGCAGGCCGCTCGTGCCGCCGGTCTGGAACACCTCACCCTTTTGGAAGAACCCCAGGCGGCCGTTTATGCCTGGCTGGCGGCTCATGCCGACTCCTGGCGGGACATCCTTCACGTGGGAGACGTGGTTCTCGTGTGCGATGTGGGGGGTGGCACCACCGATTTCAGCCTCATTGAAGTCACCGAAGAAGACGGGGCTTTGGGGCTTCGGCGCATCGCCGTCGGAAATCATCTGCTTTTGGGCGGTGACAACATGGATCTGGCATTGGCTCATGGGGTGCGAGCCAAACTGGCGGCATCCGGCACGAAGCTGGATGCCTGGCAGTTTCGAGGCCTTTGGCATCAGTGTCGTCAGGCCAAGGAAAAACTTCTGAGCAAACCGGCCTTGGACACTGTGCCCCTCACGATTTTGGGAAGAGGCACCTCGCTTATCGGAGGCACCCTACGCACGGAACTGACACGGGAAGAACTGGAACACATTCTTCTGGAAGGCTTTTTCCCGGAATGCGAACGGGACACCGTGCCGAAACCTTCCGTCAAGGTAGGCGTGCGTGAAATGGGACTCCCTTACGAAACGGACCCTGCGGTCACGCGCCATTTGGCGGCCTTTCTTTCGCAACATCTTCATGGGCATGACACAAGCCGACCCCAAGCTCCCACCCATGTGCTCTTTAACGGGGGTGTCATGAAGCCGCGTCTCGTACGCGATCGACTTCTGCATATTCTCGGGCTCTGGTATCCAGACGCACCACCTCGAGAACTTCCCGCGGAAGATCTGGACCTGGCGGTTGCCAAGGGGGCGGCGGCTTATGGGCAGGTGCGTCGAGGGCGAGGCTTACGGATTCGAGCCGGTGCTTCTCGAACCTATTATATCGGCATTGAATCGGCGATGCCGGCGGTTCCAGGGGTCCCCACGCCGGTCAAGGCGTTATGTGTCATTCCTTTTGGGCTGGAAGAAGGAAGCACACTTACCTTGGAAGACCGGGATTTCGGTCTTGTGGTAGGAGAACCGGCCGTGTTTCCTTTGATGGCTTCCACAACACGTAAGGAAGATGCTCCCGGAGAAGTTGTGGAAGACTGGGCGGGAGAAATCACCGAAGTCATCACCATGGAAACCGCTCTGCAGCCCACAGAAACGGAAGAAGGCGGCACCGTTGTCCCTGTGAAGCTGGAAGCCGCCTTTACGGAAATCGGCGTACTGGAACTGTGGTGTGTGCACCGGGATGATCCGCAACGTCGGTGGAAACTTCAGTTTAACCTGCGAGAGTCCAATCATTCCTCATGATATCCGAACATTCTTCGTCTCCATACATCGTAGGCATCGACCTGGGCACCACCAATTCGGCCATGGCCTACGTGGATTGTGCCCGGGCCGGTCAGGAGAAACTATCTTCGGCCATTCGCATCTTTTCGGTGCCTCAATTGGTCGCTCCCGGCGAAACGGCCAAACGATCTCTGCTGCCTTCCTTTTTGTACCTGCCAGGTCCCTATGACCTTCCAGCCGGAGCCACAGCGCTGCCCTGGGATCCGTCCCGAACCTATGCCGTGGGGGAATTCGCTCGAGAACAAGGTGCTCTGGTTCCCGGCCGATTGGTCTCGTCCGCCAAATCCTGGCTGTGTCACGCCGCCGTGGATCGGCAAGCCCCTATTTTGCCATGGGGAGCCGCCCGGGATATTCCTCGAGTGTCTCCCGTGGAAGCGTCGGCACGGTATCTTCAACACCTTCGAGAAGCCTGGAACCATGGAATGGCTCGAGGTCCAGACGATGAGGAAAACCTTCTCGAAGAACAGCTGGTCATTCTCACCGTGCCTGCTTCCTTTGATGAAGTGGCGCGGGAACTGACCGTGGAAGCCGCGCATCAAGCCGGTCTCAAAAAAGTGGTGCTTCTGGAAGAACCTCTGGCCGCTTTTTACGCGTGGCTGGCTGCCCACGAAGATTCCTGGGAAAACCGGATGCAACCGCAGCAGTTGGTGCTGGTCTGCGATGTAGGCGGCGGCACCACGGACTTTACGGCCATCGCCGTGCGAGCGGGGCGAAGCGGCCTACGTTTTGACCGTCTTGCCGTCGGCGATCACCTGATGCTGGGCGGTGACAATATGGATCTGACCTTGGCTCGGCGTTTGGAAATAGCCCTTTTGGGCGCTCCCGGAAAACTGGACGCACAGCGCTGGCATCAGCTCTGCCACGGATGTCGACAGGCCAAGGAAGCCCTTCTTTCAGAAAAGGCCGACAGGGATCGCTTCGATGTCACCGTAATGGGTACGGGCGGCAAACTCATCGCCGGAACTCTCAAAGGCACCTTGACTCGAGACGAAGTCTTTCAGTGGATTCTGGAAGGTTTTTTCCCATCGGTCCCTTACGAAGAAAACCCTCAGGAAGGGCGTCGCACGGGCCTCACCGAATTCGGCCTTCCCTACGTGCAGGATCCGGCCATCACAAAACATCTCGCTTTCTTTTGGCGTCGTCATGAACAGCTGTTGCGCCAGGAAACCGAACGGGCGCATCCCTATCCGGATTTTATTCTTTTCAATGGAGGGGCTCTGAGCCCTGCAAAGATTCGACAACGCCTTCGAGAAGTCCTCGGTCGATGGTTTCAAGATCGGACCCATTCAGGCTGGATGCCGGAAGAACTGGAAAATCCGAGGCCGGACCTGGCCGTGGCTGTAGGGGCGGCTTATTACGGTTTGGTGCGCACGGGAGCCGGGGTTCGTGTCGGAGCCGGGACACCTCGAGCCTACTATCTTCTGGTGGAATCCAAAGATCGCGAAGGCAGCGCCGAAACGGAACCAGGTCCGACGCATCACGCCGTCTGTCTTCTGCCTCGAGGCACCGAAGAAGGTTATGAGAGCGTGCTGCAAGAACCCACCTTTGCCGTGCTCACCAATCAGCCGGCCAGTTTTCAGATATTCAGTTCCCACACCCGCCTGGGGGACGCTCAGGGGGATCTGGTCACCTTGAATCCGGAGGAAGTGACAGAACTTCCACCGATTCGCACAGCTCTACGTTTCGGCAAGCGCGGTACCGCGCAAAAGCTTCCGGTGCGTGTCGCCATGAAGCTCACCGAAGTGGGGACCCTGGAACTCTGGTGTCGATCCCTGCACACCCCTCATGAATGGCGATTGCGCTTTGATGTACGCCGTCAGAGCCCGGAAACTCTGGCAGATCTGAAATCACCCGCCGAAACTCTTGATGAAGCCGTCGTCCAAAAGGCCAAGGACAGAATAGCCGCCGCTTTTTCAAAGGCTTCCCAGTCCGACGCTCCCAAGGTTTCCCCGGAAAAGCTTGTTAAAGACCTGTGTGATCTTGTGGAGATGCCTCGGCATAAATGGTCCACAAGCCTGATTCGCACTTTGGCCGACGTGCTTCTGGAATACCGGGAGGGTCGTGCCTTGAGCGCGCAGCATGAAGCGCGTTGGCTCAATCTCTTGGGCTATTGTCTCCGGCCGGGTTACGGGGATCCCGTCGACGAATGGCGCATGCAGGAAGTCTGGAAAATGTACCCGCAAGGTCTGTGTTTTCCTCGTCAGGTGCAGTGTCGCGTGGAATGGTGGATTTTTTGGAGGCGCGTGGCCGGAGGCCTTTCTGCGGGACGCCAATGGCACATGGCTCAACAGGTTTTACCGTTACTGGCCGCTGAAGAGAGCGGAAAAAAATCCAAGAAAAAGTCAGGCCTACGTCTTGTTCCTCAGGAAATGAACGAAGTCTGGATGGCTCTGGCCACCTTTGAACGGCTCCCCGTCAACGTCAAAGAATCCCTGGGAAAAACCGCTCTGGAAAGGGCCCTGGTGCCACGCCCCACACCTCAGGACCTGTGGGTGCTCACCCGGCTGGGAGCTCGAAAACCTTTCTACGGGCCCGTGGATCGAGTCCTTCCTTCTGCGGTGGTGTCCGATTGGATCGAGCGTATCCTGACGGCGCATCCTGCGGCGACGGAACCTGTGGCCCAAATGGTGGTTCATGTGGCCAGAAGAACCGGGGATCGTGCCCGGGATCTTTCGGAAGAGATTCTGAACCGCATCGAACGATGGCTGGACGGCTTGGGATCGGGTGCGGAGGCGTATCAGGACCGGTTGCTCAACCCGGAAAGTGCGCTTCGGCCCGAAGAAGAAAGCTGGCTGTTCGGCGAAACCCTTCCCTTGGGCCTGAGCCTTCTGACTCAGGACTCGGAACCCCATGACACGAAAGACTCCCCTTTTTCCGACCCTTAACGATGGTCAAAGGCTCAGGACAATGTTAGGCCGACACGCCGGATGGGGGCAACGAGCTGCGCCGACGGGCAACGTATTCTGGAGGGGCGACGCGCCGCGTCGCCCCTACGCGCCGCCTCGCCTTTTCAATCGCACGCGGCCCAACACCTGGATCCATCGGCGCCATCGTTGGTCAATTCAAATCGGTGACCGGCAAACGCATCAACAATCTGCGGGGCACACCCAAAGCAGGCGTATGGCAGCGGAACGACTACGAACACATCATTCGCGATGAGGACGCCCTACAACGCATCATGGAATACATTGAGAGCAACCTGGAACGGTGGTTGCTCGACCGAGAAAACCCGCAACGCGTGGGGGTGGATACGTTTGACACATGGCTGGAAGAGTATTCCAGAAGTAAGGCGCCACCTCGCCCTTTCGCGCTGAAATCATGACGATGGTCTTCTCGTCGGCGGTATGTATCCGAGATCACCGAAGCCTTGATCACATTCTTGCTATTGAAGTCTTCCTGTTTGTCCATGAGCCCTCCGGGTCACGCTTCATCCACGACGGCGGGCCGCTTGCCACCGGCACAGAACCTTTTCCAGGGCGGCGATGGTTTCAAAGAGAGCCGCTCCTAGAAGGCTCATGCCCAAAATACCCACAAACATATCCCCGTAATCCATGCGACCCCATGCGTCCATGATGAGGTATCCCAAACCGCGGGATGTGGCGAAGGATTCCACGAAAAACAACACGGCAACGCCTGTGCCTGTTCCCAGTCGCAAAGCCGTAAAACCATGGGGCAAAGCGGCGGGAAGAAGTACATGGCGAAACAGGGACCATGGACCGGCCCCAAGCGTTTTCACGGAATCCATGTACTTAGGGTTAAGGCCGGCCACACCATCACGCACAGCCACCAGCACCTGGTAACCCACAATCAAGGCAATGAGAAAAACCTTGGAGAAATCCCCAAGCCCGAAAAGGAGCAGCACCACCGGAAGGAGGACAATCTTGGGAACGGGATAGGTGAGGAAAACCAAAGGAGCAAGCCAGGCATCCACTTTCTTGTGACTTCCCATGAGGATTCCCAGAGGAAACCCGACGCTCCAAGCCGCAAGCATGGACAGAACCACACGCAGTGTGCTGGCGTGAAAGTGTTCCCAAAAGGCTTTGGTCAGCAAAGCCTGCAGGAACACCGTCGCGGCCTTTTCAGGTCCCGGAAGAACCCGGCCTTCTCGATATCCTTGAGCGAGAATCCACCAGATCAAAGCCAGAAAAGCCAGCGCCGCACTAAAACGAAAAAGGCGTGGCAGGAAAGTGCCGGCATCATTTTTCATGAAGCGCCATCTCCCGGCACGGCTTGATCCAAGGCGGCACGAACCTGCTGAACCAGGGTGTAAAAGGCGGGATTCCTTCGGCCATGAGCATCCCCGAAATAGGGATTGTCCACGATGGTGACGAACCGAGCCGGGTTTCCTGCCATGACGCAAATCTTGCGTCCAAGAAAAACCGCTTCATCCACGCTATGAGTCACCAGCACGTAGGGGACGCGCACACGCCGCCACATGTCCAAGAGGGTATGTTGCAAACGTTCTCGGGTGATGGCATCCAGGGAGGAAAAAGGCTCATCCAGAAGCAGTACTCCCGGTTCCGCGGCAAGTGCACGAGCCAACGCCACACGTTGTTGTTCCCCGCCACTGAGTTGTGCCGGAAAACAGCGTTCCCGACCTTTTAGGCCCAATGTTTGCAACCAAACCGAAGCACGCCGATTTTGTTCAGTCCTCGAAACTCCCTGAATGGTCAAGCCCAAAACCACATTGTCCCAGACCGTCTTCCACGGCAGAAGACCGTAATCCTGAAGCACCACGGCAATATCCCGCCTCGGGCGATCCACCGGATGCCCATCGTAGATAACCGTGCCCGCATCGGGACGCGTCAGGCCGCAGAGCAGATACAGCAAGGTGCTCTTGCCACAGCCGGAAGGCCCCACCACGGCATAAGTATCTTCTCTTCCCAGACGCAGGGACACGTCGGACAGCACCATGCCTCGATGTGGGTAGCTCTTTACCAGATTTCGGGCTTCCAAAACCATGCCGTGACTCACGGCCTGCCACTCCACGTGAGATCCCCGACGTTTAAAGTCTCCGTGACAAGGCCTCGAGCCCGCATCCAGGTCAAGAGCCGTTCCACATCCGCATCGGGCGGTAACCCCGCTTCTGGAAATACAGGAATGCGAAAAGTGGCTGCCAGCTGTTCTGGAATGCGGCAGGAAGTCACCATGAGCGATCGGTATTTTTCGGGATTTGCGGACAGGGCCGAAAGGGCTTCCCCATAAGCTTTCAAGAACTTTTCTCCGGTTTGGGTGTCATCGGTCAGAAGTCGATGCAGGAGGCCTACGACGGTGAGTGTCACCTGAAGATTTTCATCGGTGACATAAACACGTGAACCTTGCGATTCCGCAAGGGTCACCAAGGGTTCGGGAAGAATGGCTGTATCGAGGCGACCTCCAAGAAGCATCTGCATGCGGACGGGAATCTTTTTCACTTCCAGGCGTTCCAAACGGCCGCGTGGGACAAGACCCCGTTCTTCCATGAGGTCCAAAAGGTATTCCATGATGGTGGCCTTGGATAGCCCGACGGTTCCAGAGGCAAGGGCGTCCACGGACGCTGCTTCCAAGCCCGGTCGTCCCAGTAAAGCGAACTGCCTTTGACCAGGGCGGCTGGCGTAAGCCACAGTGACGATGCGCATGGGAACCCCGCTGCGTACCATGAGCACCGTATTGACCATGTCCCCGAAATAACCTTCAAGTTGTCCGGCTTGCATGGCCGCATCCCGTTCCAGAGCGCTGTCAAAGGGGACCAACTGAACGTTCAGACCATGTTTGGAAAAATAGCCTTCCGTGAAAGCGATCTGAAGGGGCAGGGTGTCCAAGACGGGAAGAATCCCCACACGCAAAGGCTTTTCAGAGGCATGCAAAGGCCGCCCAAGAATTGCAAGAGCCAGAAGTTCCAGTAAGATGACCGAAAGCAGCCTAAGGTAGCATGCGTAAAGACGTTGTTTAGGCGCGGGGCAAAAGGCGTTTTCGTCCACACACAGGAATGTCATGGTTATGGCCTCCCTCGTGATGCGTGTTTCTCATGAACGTTCGCAGGAAGGCTGCCACAGGCGGGCATTGGCGTCAATGACCAAGGTTTATGGAAGGGTTGGATCGATGTGTGAAAAACCTTGTGCTGGGGGGCGCACCGGCGTGTGCGCCCCGGTGATTCCCTGCGACCCGATGATCCGCGGGCGGACACATGGGTCCGCCCCTACGGGGTTTGGGCGTGGTCCATGCCCGATGGGGCTGACCCGATGGCCGGGGTGCGTTTTAGGGGCGGACACATGGGTCCGCCCCTACGATGCTTTGCGTTGCTCCCAACATATGGGCTTGCATGTACGAATTGCTGGTCATCGGGGCGGACATATGGGTCCGCCCCTACGGGGTTTGGGCCTGGGGAGAGGCCTGCAGGCAGGGTTGGTGCTTTGGGGGCTTGTGTGATAGGAAGGGTTCGTTCTGCTGACTTGCACCATAGGTGCTTCGGAGATTCCCATGTCCCCTTCTTTTCGACATCTCTTTTTGGATTTTGTGGCCGTACGCCGGCAAATCTTTGCCGCCTGCAAAGATTGGTCAGGCTTCAGCTCGGCTTTTCCTCACGCCCAGAAGACTTCATCACAGGGCTTGGAAACCGGTCTTTCGAAAGATCTTCTTCAGGCCCTGAATCGACTGCTTCAGTGGCCTGGGGCATCGGCCGACAAGGTTACCCTCACCCAAGCCCTTCTCGACCCATACTTTCCGGCGGAAATGATCCGAGGGACAATCTTTTCCCATGTCACCGGCATGCGCTTTTACATCGACAAGAACCGTCCGGAAATACAGCCGGTGCTGCTGAGAGACCTGACCCAGTTTGCCGAAGCTTTTTTAGAAATACGCAAAGATTTGACGCGGCTGCCCTCTTTTGCCTCCCGGCTCATTTCACCGGACGATCAAATGCATCCTGTGCCCTCAGGCCAGTGGTGCCGCATGTGCGGCACATGCTGTGAAATCGGCGGTGTGCCCGCCGTGCCTCCCCCAGGCGTGACCTACCCTTCCCATTGGCGTGCCCTTCTGGAAGGCACGCGCTTGGATAACCAGCAGCTCTGCCCCTTTCTCTTTCAGTCTCCGGGTACCAAGCACCATTTTTGCTCCATTCATCCCGTCAAACCCGTTCCATGCCAGGGCTTTGACGCCGAGGACTGCCGCGCTCGATGCCGTAACGGCTTCCTCCACTAAGGCATCTTTGACCCGAAGCCCTCGACCTGACGCCCCCCAAAGCTTCACCGCCCCCAAAATTCCACACACCATTACCGACACCAGGTTCTGCGACCAGGTCCGTTTCGTCCTAACAAAAGCCTAAAAGACTGCCTAAAAATTCAAGATACCAAGGTCTTTAATCTCATTTCAATGGAAGAGCGAAGCGCTGCCTCGCCCCCACAAACCTGAAACTGTTTTTGAAAGCGTGGTCCTCCGGCCCGCCATCTGTACGGGCCGGACGGCTGCACTCCCCCGGGGAAATTGCTTCCCGGGCAAGCTCCCGGTCTTTCTATTGGCGTTCTACCAGATGGTAAAATCTGCTTGAAAAGCCTGAATACCGCTGTTACAAGGAGTGTGCGTATGGTGCGTGGGAAATGCTTAGAGAAAAAGGAACGCCATCTCTGCACCTACTTGCAACGCCATGCATGATTGCCTGCTCTTTCCGTCCCTGCTCACCACGTCGAGACCGCTTTCAGGTTATCGTTCCGCCTGTTCTCACGTTTCCCGTGGCTGCAACGAACGCAGCGTGTGCCTACCTAAACTTTTCCGCAGCCGCTTCTGTCGCCTCTCTTTGAACAAGGAGCCACATACATGGTTTGTTTTTTGGCTCTGTTCGCCAACGGTTGAGGGACACATGCAAAAAGGCTATCCGCGTTAAGGTGTCCTCAGTTTGCATACTAACCTGGATAGATAAGGATCGCTGATACCCAGCATGGGTTTGGTTCAGGGTGTAAGGAAAGGGCAGACGATGAGCTTTGAGACCCCTTTAAGGATTTCCACAGGCATCCCGGGCATGGACACCGTGCTTTACGGTGGTTTTGTCAACACCTTTTCTTATCTCATTCGAGGGGGCCCTGGCACAGGGAAGACAATTTTTGGACTCCACTTTCTTACAGCCCCACAAAACGACTCCCAAACCTCTCTATTCATTACCCTCAGTGAACCCGCGGAAAAGATTCGCCGCATCGGTACCGCCATGGGCTTTGATTTGTCCCGTGTCCACATGCTGGACTTGAGTCCGGGGCCGGAATTCTTTGCTAAGATGGAATCTTACGACATTTTCGCTCCGGCTGAAGTGGAGCGGGAACCCACCACACAACGCATTGTGGAAACCGTGCAGGAAATCAAGCCAGGACGGGTTTTTATCGATTCCATGACCCAGTTTCGGTATCTGTCCAGTGACCCTTTCATGTTTCGGAAACAATCCTTGTCATTCATCCGTTTCCTGGTGGAACAAGGAGCTACGGTTCTGTTTTCGTCGGAATCCAGTCCGGAGGCGCCCGACGAGGACCTGCAGTTTCTCTGCGACGGGATCATTCATCTCCATTTGTCCAAAAATCTTCGCACCGTTCAAGTAACCAAGTTTCGAGGCTCCCCGTTCCTGCATGGCGCCCATGAATTCGAAATCACTTCCCGGGGCATCAAAGTTTATCCCATAGTACGACCCGGGGAGGAAAGTGTGGAGCAGACGGCGGAGATGTTGTCCTACGGCATTCCGGAACTAGACCAGCTTCTCGGTGGAGGTCTTCACCGAGGCACCATCACGCTGATTGTCGGCCCAACGGGCGTGGGCAAGAGCACTCTAGCCATGGCGTTTGCCAAGGAAGCAGCCGGTCGAGGAGAACGCACGGTCATCTACGCCTTTGATGAAGAGCCGGATAAAATTTTGCTGCGATGCGACAACGTTAACATTCCGGCTCGAGCCATGATTTCCCGTGGAACTCTGGCTGTGGAAAAAATTGAGCCCTTGCTCTTCAGTGCCACCAGCTTTGCTTACAAGGTCCTTGAGGACGTGGAAAAAGAAGGTACGCGCATCGTCATTATCGATAGTGCCAGTGGGTATCGGCTTGCTTTACGAGGCGAAAATCTATCAGAGCAGCTCCATGCCCTTACTCGAACACTCACTTACCGCGGTGTCACCGTTCTCATCATCGAGGAGCTTGCCGAGATCACGGGAGAATTTCGTGCCACGCGGCATGGGTTGAGTTTTCTTGCGGACAACATCGTTTTCCTACGGTACCTTGAGATGCAGGGGCGACTCAAACGGGCCATCGGGGTGCTCAAGAAGCGCACGGGAGACTTTGAGGACACCTTACGAGAAGTGGCCATCACCCGCTATGGCCTTAAGGTTGGAAGACCCTTAACAGAATGCCGGGGTATTCTGAGAGGGGTTCCTGAAATTGTCGAGAGCCAAGCCTAGAGTCCCCGTCCATGATTCTTGTGGTGGAAGCCGAATCCAGAAACCGGGAATTGCTTCAAGGAGCTCTCGAGAAGATGGGACACTCGGTTCTAGCGGTGGCCAACGAAATCGAGGCACACGCAATCGATCTCGAGGGAACAGGAATTCGAGCCGCCGTGATCGATCTGGCGGGCCTGAGTGCCGAGGTGTGGGGTTTGTGTCGTTTTATCACGGCTCAAAGAGTTCCTTGCTTGGTGATCTTGCCTCGAGAAAACCGGCAAGCTCGAGCCATGGCCTTGGCTTCGGGGGCCCAGACCGTTCTCGTTAAGCCTCTGGTAATGAAAGAATTCCTTGGTATCATGGGCAGCCTTGTGGAAAAACCATGACCGGCTTGTATTTCTTTTATATTCTCAATCTCCTGGAACACCGTGAAAACAGAAAACTGGTGGCGGAGCATCTGTGCACCCAATTTCCAGAACCTGATCCGACGTCTCTTGAAGCCTTCGACGCCTTCAAGCCTATTCTGCGCCTTGTGGACGGCGATGATGGCTGGAAAGCTCCCGTGGACGGAATCATCGTCGACGGTCCAGGATTTCGTCGATGGGAACAAGAAATCTTGGATAAGAAGGCCTCGGATCACCCTCTTTTTCTTCCCGTTCTTCTTGTGCTTCAAGAGAGGGAAATCGGGCTTGCCGACAAGGGCTTATGGCGCAGCGTGGACGAAATTCTGTGGACGCCTATGCGACGTGTCGAATTGAACGCCCGCATCGCCGTCCTTTTGCGAGCACGTCAGCTGTCCCGAGAATTGGATCTCAGAAACCAGGAACTGAGAACTTTTCTTTATCTTTTGGCCCATGATCTCAAAGCACCCATGCGCGCTGTGGTGGGATTTTCTGAACTCCTTGAGGAAGATCCTCACGGGTGCATGCCTTCCCAAACTCTAGAAATGCTTCAAAGAATCCGCCGCTGTTCCTTGGATATGACGGCCATGGTGGATGAGGTCCTCAATCTCATGAGGTTGGAAACCGCAAGCTCTCTTTTGGGTCCCGTAGACATGGCCGAAGTGATGGATGAAGTGCGCTCCCGTCTTCAAGATGAAACCAAGCGGCGTCACGCCACGATTCATGGACCGTCGCAGTGGCCTAACGTTTTGGGATCCAAACCCTTGCTGGTTTCCGTATTTCAAAATATCCTTTCCAACGCTTTGAAGTACACCGCCCCGGGAATCCGACCTGAAATCCGTCTGGATTGGGAAGAAATTTCCTGGGGATACCGCTTTTTCGTGATGGACAACGGTATCGGCATTCCCCAAGACAAGATACCTTTGATTTTCAAGCCCTTTACCAGGCTTCACGGCACGGAGGAGTATCCCGGTATCGGGTTGGGACTCACGGCGGTTAAACGCATCATGGATCTGCTTCATGGACGAATCCATGTTCAGTCCCAGGTGGGTCAAGGAACTTGTTTTGTTCTGGAACTGATGAGGGATGCGCATGTGGAAAATCCTCATTGTAGATGACAATCCCAATGACCGCTTGCTCATGATGCGGCTTTTGGCCAAAGAATTTTCTGAAGTCCAATGCTCAGAAGCTACAACGGCGGCTACGTTCAGTGATGTCATGGAGCACTTTGATTTTGACGCCGTGGTGACGGACTACGACATACGGTGGGCCAATGGGTTGGACATTTTGCGCCGAGTGCGAGAACGTGACCCGTATGTGCCGGTGATCATGGTTACGGGCACGGGCACCGAGGAGGTTGCCGTCCAAGCTCTCAAAGAAGGTCTGAGCGATTACATCATCAAACAGCACATGCGACGGCTTCCTGCATCCATCAAGGAGGCTATAGAAAAAGCTCAGCTCAAGAAAAAACTGGACCGAACCCTCAACGAACTGAAAGAGTCCGAATACCGGTACCGCATGCTTGTGGAGTCCTCTCAGGCAATCATTTTCACCTTGGACTTGCAAGGCCGATACACATCCGTGAACAAGAGGGCGTTGGAACTTTTCGGGCTGACTCCTGAAGACCTTCTTGGAAAAACGATTCTTGAAGTCCATGAAAAGCGCGGGGCGCCTTATTATGCCGAACTGTTTCAAAGGGTTCTACAAACCAGGAAACCGGTGACTTTTGAACATCCCTTCTGCCATCGTGGCCTCACCTATTGGCATCAAGACACCCTTTATCCTATCGTGGACGCCCAGGGAAATCTGGAAGCCGTTGGAGGTATCTGTTCCGACATTACCGACAGGGTACAAGCGGAAGAAAAGAACCGCCTGTTGTCCAACGCCTTGCAGCAAGCGGCCGAAGGGATTGCCGTGGCTTCGGCGGACGGCAAGATTCTTTACGCTAACCCAGCCTTTTACCGCCTGACAGGCTACCAGACTCCAGAACTGGAAGGCCGTTCCCTTCGTCTTCTGGAAAGCCCTCACCAAGACCCGTCCTTTTATCGAACCATGTGGTCTTCCGTCCGATCGGGTCAGGTATGGCGCGGTGACGTGAAAACCCGCATCAAAGACGGACGTGAACGACTCTTTGAGGTGATGCTCACACCTGTGCGTAACGCCACAAATATCGTGGTGCACGTGGTGAGCGTGAATCGTGATGTCACTGAAGAGAGGGCTTTGGAATCCCAGATGGTACAAAGCCAAAAGATGCAGGCGCTGGGAACCTTGGCGGGAGGAATCGCGCACGATTTCAACAATATTCTTGGGGCCATCGTGGGCTATGCGGAATTGGCTCGAATCCATGCCGAAGAGCCGGAAAAGGTACGCCACTCCATGCTTCGTATTGTGGAATCCGGACGTCGAGCCCGCGACCTGGTGCAACAGATACTCACCTTTTGTCGACCATCTCCCAGCCTGGAACGCAAACCCGTGCAGCTACGTTACCTGGTTCGGGAGACGGTCAAAATGCTTCGATCGACCTTGCCATCTACCATTGAGGTTCGGGAGCATTATGCCGACTTTGTTCCCACGGTCATGGCGGACCCGACGCAAATGCACCAGGTGATCATGAACCTGTGCACCAACGCTTTTCACGCCATGAAGGAGCATGGAGGCACGCTGGAATTACGGCTTGAAAACATGCGGTTGGACAAACACGGTGAAGAAAAGACTTTGGGGCTGGAACCGGGAGATTACGTGATTTTGTCCGTAAAGGACACGGGCCACGGCATGAGCCCCGAGGTCATGGAGCGCATTTTTGAACCTTACTTCACCACCAAAGAAGTGGGCGAAGGCACCGGTCTAGGCCTTTCGGTGGTGCATGGCATCGTTCGTAGTCTAGGAGGTACCATCACCGTAGAAAGCCGCCCCGGACAGGGCAGTCTCTTTCGCGTTTTTCTTCCTGCATCACCGCAGGATCGAGCCGTCAGCAGCATAGAAGGAACCGCGGGAACGCCCATGCGCGGGACGGAACGCCTGGTGGTGGTGGACGATGAGGTCATGTTGGTTCAGATGACCAAGTACCTTTTGGAAAACCTTGGCTATACCGTCAAAGGTTTTTCCGACGCGGAGGAAGCTCTGAAGTACCTGAAAGAAAACGTTTTCCACACGGATCTTCTTATCACCGACCTCACCATGCCTAAACTCACAGGCGAAAAGCTGGCCGAAGCCGTTTGGGAACTTCGGCCAGATCTTCCTGTGGTGCTCACTTCGGGATACGGCGAAGGTGTTTTGCAAAAGAAGGCGGCTTCTAAAGGCTTCGCCTCATACCTAAAAAAGCCGTACACTTCGGTGGATCTTTCCACGGCCGTCCGCCAAGCCCTTGAGCTCAAAAAGCCGCGCTCCTCTCAGGCCCAAGGCTCATAGCGATGGCCTTCTACAGGGCTTTCAGCGCCAGGAACCCTTTTTAGTGTTCCACCGCTAGAGAATCAAGGGCATTCGAAGGGAAACGGTTCACAGGGTACGGCCGACTTCGAAACCCTGATGGACGGCGTCAAAGGCTTTACCCACACGGGCGGCATCCCCTACCACATGAACAGAAAGGCCTTTTTCACGAAGCTTTTCTTCCAAGGGATTATACGCACGGGATCCGGCCGCCAGCACCACGGTATCACAAGGCACATGCCGCGTTTCCCCTTCCGGGATCTGCATCTGAATCCCTTCGGGCGTGATCTCCAACGCTTTGGTGGACTTGTACACTTTCACGCCGTGCACGGCGATGTTTTGAAGCATGGCCCAGCGGGTGCTTCGGCCGATATCTTTTCCCACGACATCAAGCATTTCCACCAAGGTGATTTCCTTGGTGCCGCGGACGGCAAGCCGAAAAAGTTCCTGGGGATCTTCGGCCTGAGCTAAAGCCAGAAACTTGAGGGCTTCCCCCGAAAGGGTTCCCCGTTGGGCCAGATAAAGCGCGGTCTCCACGCCTACGGCCCCGCCTCCGATAACGATCACGCGGCGTCCTGCGAAGACTTTTCCTGCCAGTATGTCCCAGGCCTGGACCACATGGGAAAGATGGCTTCCCGGAATGGGCGGTGTTATGGGTTCCGCTCCGGTCGCCAGAACCACCTCATCCGGTTTTTCATCCTGAATGACGGCTTCCGTCACTTCCGTGTTGAGCACCACGCGAACGCCGCGCACGGCCAGCTGGGTCGCCAGGTCCCTGGCAAGTTCGGAAAATTCAAACCGGCCCGGGGGCGCCGCCGCCAACCAAAGCTGTCCGCCCAATCGGTCCGATTTTTCGAAGAGTACCACGTCATGGCCGCGATCATGAGCCGCCAAGGCAGCACTCATGCCTCCCGGCCCCCCTCCTACCACCAGCACTTTCTTGCGTGCAGGCGCCTTGACCACTCGGCGGTCCCTTTCATGCCCCGCCAAAGGATTACAGAGGCACTCCACGGACTTCATCTCAAAGAGGTTGTCAAAACAGCCTTGAGCGCATGCAATGCAATGGACGATTTCATGTTCTCGACCCGTGCGCGCTTTTTCAGGAAGACGAGGGTCGGCGATAAGACTTCGTCCCATGGCCACCATGTCGCATAGATCGTCGGCGATGAGTTCTCTGGCCACACGGGGATCATTGATTCGGTGCCCGGCGATCACGGGAACCGAAACCCTTTCCTTGATACTTCGAGCCAGGTAAGCGAAGGCTCCACGAGGCACATCCGATAGGATCTGGGGCACTCGGGCTTCATGCCATCCCACGTTGATGTTCAAGGCATCGGCCCCATGCCCGACTAAGGCTTCCGCAAAAACCGCCAATTCCTTTCGACCTACGCCGCCCGGCATGAAATCGTTGCCGTTGGTCCGCACCAGAATGGGAAAATCCGGCCCCACAGCGTCCCGAACCGCGCAGATCACTTCCAGGCCGAAACGCATGCGCCCGTTCAGATCTCCTCCATATTGGTCGGTACGTTTGTTGGTCAGCGGAGAAAGAAATTCGCTGATGAGATAGCCCGTCCCACACAGAATCTCCACCGCATCAAACCCGGCCTGTTTGACTCGGCGAGCCGCCTGGGCGAAACGATCCACAAGGTCGTGAATCTCTTCCACTGTGAGCTCTCGGGGCGTCTCTCCGGTAAGCCTGGACGGAACGGCAGACGGTGCCACCGGTTGTTTTCCACCCATGAGAATACTAGGGTTGTAACGGCCCGCATGGTTCAGCTGCACGGCACTCAGAGACCCGTTTTCTCGAATGGCTGCCGCAAGCCTCGAAAGTCCTTCGATAAAAGCATCATCATGGGCCCCGATGTTTCCGGGGCTTCCCGACTGTTCGTCCACCGTCGCATAGCCCACACAAATGAGGCCGGCGCCGCCTCGAGCCCGTTCGGCATAGAAATCCACGAGACGGTCGGTGACTTGGAACTTCTTGGCCATGTTGAGGTGCATGGCAGGCATGACGATACGGTTGGGAACCTCCAGCTTGTTGATCGCAATGGGTTGAAACAGTGGATCCTTCATGGTCTTCCCCTCCTTTGAAGGCAAAACAAAGTCATGAGATGGCTCGAATGAGCGCCGAGCCGCTCCCTCCCGCAGCTCGGCACCCCTTTACGTATCACCTATGGCGCCAAACGGGAGTACGTTTTTCCACAAAGGCGCGCATCCCTTCTTGGGCATCCTTGGCAAGACAGTTGATGGCGATGGCTTCCTTGGCAAAGCTGTAGGCCGCTCTTTCGTCCAAATCCACCTGCCGGTAAAAGGCGTCCTTACCAAAGGCAAGAGTATATCGGCTGAATCGGGCAATCTCTTCGGCCAGTTGCATGGTTGCTTCAGCCAGCTGGTTCTTGGGCACCACCCGATTCACCAGGCCCCATTCCAGAGCTTCCTGTGCCGAAACAAACCGACCGGTCATGAGCATCTCCAGGGCTCGACGCCGCCCGATCAGGCGCACTAAAGGAACCATGGGCGTGGTGCAAAACAAACCGATTTTGACACCCGGGGTGGCGAATTGAGCTTCGGTTTCCGCAACAGCCAAATCACAAGCGGCCACCAATTGGCATCCGGCGGCGGTGGCAATGCCATGCACCTGAGCGATAACGGGCTGCGGCAAAGTATGGATTCGCAGCATCATTTGGGAACAGGTGGAAAACAGTTCACGATAAGTGTGAATATCGGCTCCTTCCGCCACCATGTCTTTTAGGTTATGACCTGCACAAAAGGCCGGGCCTTCCCCGCGCAGAATCACCGCCCGAACATCCATGTCTCGAGCCAAAGCGTCCAGATGTTCCATGAGGCTGTGAATCACCGGCAGCGACAGGGCATTTCGTGTTTCCGGGCTGTTGAGCACCAAATGAGCTACAGGACCGTTCTTTTCCACGTACACAGCAGGCATCGGTACCTCCTTGTTTGGTAGTTACCCCTTTGAGCCTTTCCCAGGAGAAGGCGTTGACATCCTTTCGGGTTTCTCTCATAAGGGAAAACCAGCTTGCCCTTGGCGCACGGCTTTTTACGGCAAGCTCTCATCGATAGGAACCCGCAAAAAACGAGCTGAGCCCATGGACTTTATCGACCTTAAGACCCAGCAGAAACGCCTACGTTCCCTTCTTGAGGAACGTATCGGGGCGGTTTTGAACCACGGCCAGTATATCCTCGGCCCTGAAGTTCAGGAACTGGAAAACACTCTTTCTCGGTACGTGGGCACCCGCCATGCCGTAGGCTGCGCTTCGGGCACCGAGGCCCTTCTAATGCTCCTCATGGCTCTGGACGTGGGTCCAGGCGATGTGATGGTCACCACCCCTTTCACCTTCATCGCAACCGCGGAAGTCATCGCCATGCTTGGAGCCATCCCCGTTTTTGTGGATGTGGACCCGGAAACCTTTAATCTCGATCCCGAGAAGCTTCGACTGGCTTTGGAAGCACTGAAAAGAGGTGATCCATCCCTCCATCCTTTCCCCAACACCGCCCGGCAGGCTTCTGTGCGCGGTGTCATCGCCGTGGATCTTTTCGGTGTTCCGGCCGACTACTCGGAACTGGAAAGCATCGCTGAAGAGGAAGGGATCTTTCTGCTGGAAGATGCCGCCCAATCCTTTGGGGCCACTCTCCACGGAATTCCGGCGTGCCGTTTCGGGCATGCCGCCGCCACATCCTTTTTCCCTGCCAAACCTCTTGGAGGTTACGGCGACGGCGGCATGTGTTTTACCGACGACGAAACCTTGGCCCAAAAACTCATCTCCATACGTGTCCACGGACAGGGTAGCCACCGTTACGAACACGTGCGCCTGGGCATCAACGGACGGCTGGACACGCTACAAGCCGCCATTCTTTTGGCCAAGTGGACGGTTTTTAAGGAAGAGTGCCGACTTCGTCAGGACGTGGCGGCCCGGTACATGATGCTTTTGGAACAAGCTCGGCCGGATTTGGTGGTCCAAAAAGTTCCCGAAGGCGTGACCTCGGTCTGGGCTCAATTTTCTCTTCTGGCTCCATCAATGCAGGAACGGGATGCTATTCGGGAACGACTCCAGAGGGCGGGTATTCCCACTGCCGTCTATTACCCCATACCTTTGCATCTGCAACCGGCCTTCGCCTCTTTGGGCTACAAGGCCGGAGATTTCCCCGTCAGCGAAGACTTGGCCAAGCGTATCTTCAGTCTTCCCATGCATCCCTACCTGAAACCCGAGGTGCAGGAACACATCATCGAGGTCGTGAAGTCGTGAAATCGTGAAATCGTGAAGTCGTGAAGGCGTGAAATCGTGTACCTGGAACCCGGGGTGCAGGAACACATCATCCAATGTCTTTGAAGAATCCTTTATGTTCGACGATACACCACGTCGGGGCGATCTCGAAAAGCCGCTTCAACCCATGATCCGACCACTTCCCGATAAGCCGGATCCTCAATGCGAACCCTCGGACGCCCTCCGGAACGAGTCACCACACGCACCTGATCCCTGGCGATCCAGTTGACCACTTGAGCATACATCAGGTGTTCCAGGTGCAGACCACGCTGCTGCACATCTTCATAAGAATCTTCGTCCCAAATGGGATACACGGCCTGAGCGATCACCGGACCGGTATCTTCGCCTTCATCCACAAAATGGATGCTGATACCGCCCCACTTGCATCCGTAACGATATGTGTCTCGATACCCATGTTGTCCGGGAAAAGCCGGTAAAAGAGCCGGGTGAATATTGACCACACCGGGACGGTCCCCTTGACGAAAATGGTTAAGAAAAAAAGGCGTCAGCAACCTCATGAAACCCGCAAGGCACACCAATCGGGCCCCATAGGATTCCACATGAGCCATGATTTCCTTTTCCGCCGCCATGAGTCGAATGAGGCGGTCCCGGCGTGCCTCATCATCCTGGTCGCGGAGGATTCTCTGACGTGCATCCACCGCCGACACCAAAGCATCATCCATCGGTTCGATCTTGTCTGCCTTCAAATATTTTTCATAGGAAACCACAAACGTGGGAATCCCCGCTTTTTGGGCGCGCATCAATCCCTGCGCGGACGCTCGATCACTTCCTACACACACAATATCGGCTTCCAGCTTTCCTTCCTGGGCTCGGTCGATCAAAGCCTGAAGGTTTGTGCCGCCGCCGGAAATCAGCACGGCAATCCGCAACCGGTTGGACCCCGTTGAGGACGCGTTCCCAAATCCGGCACCTTTTTCTCCGTGATGGGCGACATGTGAAGCCATTAGAGGGCTCCTTGGTTTCTCACAAAGTCCACGGCATTTCGAAAAAGGCGTACGCCGTCGCCTTCATGGGGCAGAGGCAGCCCGAGACGCCTCCGGCGTTCCTTTTCCCACGTCCAGTCGGGATGATTGGTCCAATGATGAAAGGCTTCCGGGTGAGGCATCAGGCCGAAAACACGACCGGTGGCATCACAAATGCCGGCGATATCATGAAGAGATCCGTTGGGGTTTTCAGGAAAGGCGCCGCCTGCCGGTCGACCATTCGAAAAGGCATAACGCAAAACCACCTGATGGTTTCTTTCCAAGTGATCGAGGACTTCAGGTTCGGCAAAAAACTTGCCTTCTCCGTGACGAACAGGAAGGTCCATGGATTGCAAACCTTGAGTGAAAACACAGGGCGATGAAGCTTCAAAGACGCAATGGACCCATTGATCACGAAACCTGCCGCAGTCATTGTCAATTAAGGCTACCTGGCGGGATAGGCTTCCCGGCTCAATCCCCGGAAGGAGCCCCGTGTTGACCAGAACCTGAAAACCGTTGCAGATACCGAGCACCAAGCCTCCCCTGTCCACAAAGGAAAGCAGAGCATCCCGCAGCCGGTACTTAAGGCGAACGGCGAGAATGACACCGGCTCCATGATCGTCCGCCCAGGAAAATCCGCCGCCGATGACAAAGATATGGTAATCGTCGAGACGCTTCACGCCTGAGATGAGCTGATTCAGGTGTACCCGTTCGGCATGCGCCCCGGCCAAGGTGAGGATGTGCGCCGTTTCCCAGTCGCAATTGAGTCCGAACCCGGTCAGTACCAACGCTCGAACCTCTACCATGCAACCCTCCACTCTCAATCGTGAAATCGTGAATCGTGAATCGTGAAGTCGTGAATGGTGAAGGTGTGAGGGGCTGAAATGGTTAGAAGATTGTACTAAAGTTCGTTTGATTCAGCCTTTGGCCGTCCGCCTCTCTCACGTTGCCATCTCTACGATTTCCAGCCTCACAACCTACGATCTTCCGCAATTTCACCACCCACCACTTCAAAATTTACGATTTCACGATTCACCACTTCACCACTTCACGATTTACGACTTCACGATTTCACGACTTCACGATTTCACGAAAACGCCAGGCTTTGCCCAGGGTTTCCACGGGCTCTTTGAGCACTACGTGCCCGGAAGCATCCCGAACCGTAAACACGGGCTCGGCGGTGACTCTGCCGACACATTCCACCGGAAGGCCGCGACAATGGGCTTCAAAGGCTTCCCGACGATCCGAAGCCACGGTGACCAAAAAACGCCCTAAGGATTCACTGAAAAGCACGGTAGCCGTGGAAAGGTTTCCCTCTGCGGGAACAGCACCGAGATGCCACTCCATCCCCAATTCTCCGGCGATGGCCATAAGGGCTCCATGCACGGCCAAACCGCCTCGACCCACCGCACGACACGACGCCACAAGCCCTTCCTGCACGGCGGCTTCCATGGCCCGATACAGGTTCAAGAACGATTCCGGATAGGCTTTCGGAACTGTCAAGCCCACGTAACCGAACTTTTCGTAATATTCTGAGCCTCCCAACTCGTGCCGGGTTATCCCCACCACATAAACCCAATCTTCGGGCATTTTCAGGTCCATGGTCAGGCAGCGTTCAATGTCTTCCACAATGGTTGTGGCCGTAAACTGCATGGTCGGTAATCCCGACACTTTATGGCGTTCCCCGTAAGCCCCCGGCAAGTGCCCATCCACATACATGCTGTCTTTTCCAGAAAGAAGGGGAATGCCATAGGCAAGGCACATGTCTTTAAGGGCCCAGTTGGCCCGCACAAGCTGGGCGGCCTTGTAGCGTCCATCGGGGTTTCGTTCCGGGTCGTATTGAATGGAAGGCCAGCAGAAATTGTCCACGCCGCCGATTTCGTCAAGAAGTCCTCCAACCGCCACCAGTCGGCGAACACATTCATCTATGGAAGCTTCCACCATATGGTAAGCGTCGATCTGGCCATAGGTGGGATGTAAGGCTTGGGTGACAGCAAGGCCGCGTCGAGATGTGAGTACAGGTCTCAGGACCGCAGCATCGTTCGGCACATCGTGCCGGCGGCCCACCAGGAACTTGACCACACTGGTTCCTTGAACCTCATGGTCGTATTGACGCTGAATCCATTCGCGGCTGCACAGATTAACGGACGCCAGAAGTTCGGTCAAAAGCCGACCGTATGCCTTGGGTTCGCTCATCACGGGTTCCGTCAAACCGCGGGATTCGGGGGAACGCCAATGGGCCTCAAATTCCCACTGAGGAAACTCCTCTCGGAAAAAGCTGAGGTCCAGATACGCGCAGGTTTTTCCGTGATAGGTGAGGTGCAATTTTCCCGTAGCTTCATACCGGCCGATGGCCGTGCATTCCACTTCGTGCAAAGCCGCCAGTTCCATGAATCGATCCAGATGTTCCGGCCGCACCGCTACGGTCATGCGTTCCTGGGATTCTGAAACCCAGATTTCCCAGACATCCAGACCTTCGTATTTGAGCGGCACTCGGTCCAAGGCCACATGGGCTCCTCCCGCCAGCTGGGCCGATTCCCCGATGGACGAAGACAAACCTCCACCACCGTTATCGGTAATAAAGGTGATCAGTCCCTCATCCCGAGCTTCCAACAGAAAATCATGCATTTTTTTCTGGGTGTACGGATCGCCGATCTGCACATGGCCCGCGGGGGTATGTTCACTGTAGCTTTCGCTGGAAGCCGTCACTCCGTGAATTCCATCCTTACCCACACGGCCTCCGGCCATGATGATGATATCCCCAGGATTGGGTTTCTTGCGTTCCGCAGGTTCACCATGAATGGTTCGAGGCATGAGGCCGATGGCGGCGACAAAAACAAGACATTTTCCCAGATAAGACGGATGGTACAACAGGTTCCCGAACACAGTGGGCACGCCGTGCTTGTTGCCGCCGTCCCGCACTCCTTCCACAACCCCATCCAAGAGACGCCGCGGATGCAAATGGGGTCGAAGAGGTCCTGCATAATCCCGAGGACCCACGCAGTAGCCATAAAGGCCGGCAATCAGTCGAGATCCCTTGCCGGTGCCCATGGGGTCACGATACACGCCCACAATGCCGGTCAAGGCCCCGCCATAGGCCTCCATATTGGACGGACTGTTGTGGGTCTCTCCCGTGATCACGTAAAGATGTTCTTCATCGAAACGGGCGGCTCCAGCATTATCCCAAAGCACCGAAACAACCCAGTCCTTTTGGGCCTGCACGGCTAAGGTGGGAGCTTCAATACAGGTCTTGAAAAGATTGTCCACGACGGTTTCACGACCCGTATCCATGTCCCGATAAAGAAAGAGGCCGCGAAAAGTGTTGTGGTTGCAGTGGTCGCTTCGAGCCTGACTGATGGCTTCCAGCTCCACATCAGTGGGCAGACTTAATCCCACGCGAGCTCTTTGTTCAAGCACATCAGGTCGCAGAAAATAGCGGCGAATGACGGGAATATCCCGAGGATTCAAGGCCAGATTGCGAGCATCGCTCAGGGCCTTGAGTTCTTCATCGCTTCCAATGGCGATACTTTCCACGGTAGGAGTGTGTCGCAAAGCCACTTTGGGTAAAATAATGCCGATTCCTTCTTCGGGATTCCATTCATCTTGAGCGAAAATGCGCCATTGCTGAATGATGTCGTTGGCCAGAAGTTCCCGTGCAATGGTTTCCACCTGAAAGCGATCCAGGTCGGCTTCTTGAAGAAGGAAGAGCTTGGAAGTATAGGCGGCATCGGTTCGAGGTAGAGGACGCCGCAGATAATCCGCGATGGCTTCCAAGGCCACACTGCCCGCCGTGTCTCTCACCCCCGGTCGAAAACCGACCCAAACGGCCCACTGAAAACCCAAAGTCGTGGCCAGAGGACGAAAGGAAGACACTTGGGTGACGGGATTGGTAAAAATCTCCGTGCGTACCGCCTCCAGTTCCTCAGCGCTCAAACTTGTTTCCAGCATCATGACGCGAATGACTCGAGCCTTCCCCACATGCCAGCCGAAATAATCGGTGATTTTGCGGCACAGCTCGGAACCTTCGGCATCAAAGAGGTGAGGCTTTAGAGCAATTTCCAGTCGAACCGCCATAGTCTTCCTATCGGTTTGTTGAGTATTCAGCCTAGCAAGAGCTTAAAAGCAATAGCGATCAGGACCACCCCTCCAAAAACGCCCATGCGACGTCCCCAAAGAATGGAAAGTCGGTTACCGATGCGCATGGCCGCCCAGGTCATCAGCGCAGCGGTGATCCCGATGCATACCGCCGCTGCCAGCAGGTCCCGACCCAAAATACCCAAACTGAACCCGACGCCCAAAGCATCCATGCTGGTGGCCACCGAAAGCACCACCAGGCTCATGCCACGAGTGGGATCCGCACACACTTCTCGGGATTCTTCACCCCGAAGGCTTTCATAAGCCATTTTTCCACCGATGAAAACAAGAAGAAAAAAAGCCAGCCACGGTCCCCACTTCTGCACCAGGCCCACAAGGTACAGACCCAGAGCCCAACCCACAAGGGGCATCAGGAACTGAAACAGCCCGAAATGAAAGGAGAGACGAAAGATCTGCCGCGGCGCACAAAACCGTGTGCCCACACCCAAGCCGACGGCAAAAGCGTCACAGCCCAAAGCTACAGCGAGAAGAAAGGTTTCCAAAGGAGTCATGAGATGTTTTTTCGAGAGCGTATTTCAAAAAGTTTGTACGATTTGTACGAATTGTTGATGCCCTGTTCGGAATCCCCTAAGACCTTTAGGGGCGGACACATCGGTCCGCCCCTACACAATCGTTCACGGAGGCATATTGGGCTGTGTCCACCCGCGTTTTGTTAGGCGTGTACAAGAGAACATCCGTTGCGGCTTTGGACGGGGGGCGGACATGACGAAACACAGGGGGCTGCGATTCCCGCGACAATTAGGTGTAAAAGATTTCGTACTGATTCCCGTAGACCCTGTAGCGTTCCGAAAAGTCGGCTAAAAGCCTCGCCGTGGCCGCATCCAGTTCCAGGAATTTCACACCCATACCCCGAGGTGTCACGGCGTCATCGGGTCCGTAGGGATTGGTCCACACCACCTCACCTTCCACATCAATGGGATTTTTCAAGCCGGGAAAATGAAGGCTCAGACGTAAACGAGCCTGCAGCGGCGCCGGATCTTGACAGAGCACCAGCATGCCGATTTCGTTGAAGTGAAGGGAACGCCCCATGCCCTTATGGGATTCGAAGAGAAAGGTCACCTGACACGCTTTGGGGCGATCCCCTTCCCCCTTGTCCTGGATAAGACCGTTTCCGAACATGTGTCCCTGTTTTTCTCAACGCAGGGTGGCCTGAAAACGATTCAGGACCTGGTCCGTGATGCGCCGATGCACGGCATTCACTTCTTCATCGGTGAGGTTGCGATCGGGGGCGCGATACACGATTCGGTACCCCACACCTTTTTGATGATCGGCCAAGGGTTTTCCTCGGTACAGATCAAAAATGAAAACAGATTCCATAAGAGGTTCCGGAAGCGAGCGAATAAATGACAAGGGATCCGCCACCGGAAGTTTTGCGTCCACAATCAAAGCCATGTCCCGAATCACCGAAGGAAACTTAGGCAACGGCGCAAATCCCGGATGTGGATTTCTCAAAGCAAACAAAGCTTCGAAATCCAGTTCGAAGTAGTACACTTCCCGCTTCAGGTCAAAAGCCTCCTGGACATCAGGATGAAGACGCCCCAAAGAACCCACCGCAACATCCTTGACCTCAAGGGTTGCCGAAAACCGTGGATCACTGTAAGGCGGAAGCTTTTCCCGGGAAAACCGGACCTGGGACTCCTCCAGATGCAGGGCCGCCAGTATCTCTTCCACCACCCCTTTGACATCCGTGTAATCCACCGTATCCTCGGCTCCATAAACCGGGCGAGGATCCCGGCGTCCCACCATCACCCCTGCCAGGTGATGGTCTTCTCGAGGCAATAACTGCCCTGGTTGCGGCAGAAAAACCTTACTCAATTCAAAGAGACGCACATCCAGGTTCCCGCGATCCAGGTTCAAACGGGCCGTCTGCAGCAATCCCGCAAGAAGGGATGTGCGCATGACGGCCTGTTCTTCGCTGAGCGGATTGAGCAGCCGAACCGGTTGAAGCCTGAGATCATCTTCGGAAAACCCCAGGGATCGCAAAGCCTTTTCAGAGGTGAAAGAAAAAGTGAGCACTTCATGGTAGCCGGCGGCTTCCAAAAGTCTTTTAAGTTCCCACCGAGTCTGAGCATGGGGATCCGCGGGATCACTGTATAGGGGCACCTGCGCATGGGTCACGGGAACCTGGTCGTACCCCACCAAGCGGGCCACTTCTTCGGCCAGATCCACTTCTCGAGTCACATCCGGGCGAAAAGACGGGGGTGTCACCTGAAGGGTGTCGGCATCGACAGTTTCCACATCCATTTCAAGCGACCGCAACACATCGGCCATCTTCTGAGCGCTCAGATCCATACCCAGGAATTGGTTCACCTTGGGGACACGAAGCACAATGCGAGGCCGGGATATAGGAACGGGATACGCATCCAGGCGTCCTTGAGCGATGGATCCTCCGGCCAGTTCCAGCATGAGCTGCGCGGCACGGTCGGCGGCACGCAAAACCCCTTCGGGGTCCACGCCACGTTCAAAACGATAACTGGACTCGGTGCGCAATCCCAGTTTTCGGCTGCTTCGGCGAATACATTCCGGCTGAAAATAGGCGCTTTCAATGAGAACCCGTGTCGTGGACGGAGTGATTTCCGACTCCAATCCACCCATGATACCGGCAATGGCCACAGGACCTTGCCCGTCGCAAATAAGCAATGTGTCGTCAAAAAGGGTGCGTTCCACACCGTCCAAAGTCACGAATTTTTCTCCGGCATTGGCACGACGCACCACAATGCGACCTTCGCGCAACCGGTCGTAATCAAAGGCATGCAGGGGTTGACCCAGTTCCAGCAGGACGTAGTTGGTCACATCCACGATATTGTTAATGGAACGAATGCCGGCCGATTCCAGACGGCGTTTCATCCATTCCGGGGAAGGGCCCACAGTGACCCCTTGAATAAGGCGCGCCGCGTACCGTGGACAGCCTACAGGATCCTCCAGAGTCACGGAAGCCAGCGATTCAATCTTCGGGCCTGTTTCCTGGACCGTGATGGTCGGATAACGCACGGATGTGCCGCAAATCGCCGCGGCTTCTCGAGCGATTCCCACCATGGACAGACAGTCTCCGCGGTTGGGTGTAACGGACACATCCAGGCGCACATCGTCCAGGTCGAAAACTTCGGCCAGAGATCGACCTACCGGTGTGTCTTGAGGCAAGACCCAGATCCCGGAAGCATCGTCGCCCAGCTGCAGTTCTTTTTGAGAACAGAGCATGCCCTGAGACAATTGACCGCGAATGGTGGCTTCCTGGAGCACCATGCCTGAAGGCAAAACTGTTCCGGGAAGAGCCAGTGGAACATGTTGCCCCACGGCCACGTTGGGCGCGCCGCAAACGATGCGTCGTTCGCCCAATCCGTCTTGGACACGACAGATTTTCAGCTTATCGGCCTTGGGATGAGCTTCCACAGCCGTCACACGCCCCACCACCACGGTTTTCAGGTGGGCGTACGGTTTTTCCACGGCTTCCACTTCGAGTCCCACCATGGTCAGCCTCTCCGCCAGCTGTTCCATGTCCATGGTGAGAGTGACATAATCTCGAAGCCACGCACCACTGACAATCATGGATTCTCCCCTCGTGAAAACCTTGGCGGGCGGTCCCTCTTGGTCTTTCTACGGCAAAGGGCACGACCTCTTTTCTGTCGTGCCCTTTGCCCGCAAACCTTAGCCGCCGCCCTGACCGGGTCTTGGTTCCATCAAAACTGGCGCAAGAACCTTAGGTCGTTTTCAAAAAAGAGTCTGAGATCATTGATGCCGTACTTGAGCATGGCGATGCGCTCAATGCCCATGCCAAAGGCAAACCCGGTAACTTCCTCGGGATCATAGCCCACCATCTTGAACACTTCCGGGTCCACCATTCCGGAACCGAGGATTTCCAACCAGCCGCTCTGAGAGCACACGCGGCAACCGGCCCCTTTGCAGATCACACACTGAATATCCACTTCGGCGCTGGGTTCCGTAAAAGGAAAGAAGCTGGGACGAAACCGCAATCCCACGTCCGGGCCGAACATCTGGTGCACAAAAACCGTAAGGACACCTTTAAGATCCCCAAAGGAAACCCCCTTGCCCACCATGAGTCCTTCCACCTGATGAAACATGGGGGAATGGGTCACATCGGAATCGCAACGATAAGCCTTGCCCGGGGCGATGATCTTGATGGGAGGTTTCTTGCGCTCCATGGTGCGCACCTGGAGCGGGGACGTGTGTGTGCGCAAGACCACGTCTTCCGACACATAAAAAGTGTCTTGCATGTCCCGAGCCGGATGATCTTTGGGGATGTTGAGGGCTTCGAAGTTATAATAATCCAGCTCGACTTCGGGTCCTTCCACGGTCTCAAAACCCAGTCGATTAAAAATGAAGGCGATCTCCATGGCCGTCTGGGTGATGGGATGCAGACGACCTCGAAGGGGACGCCGACCCGGTGCCGTAATGTCCACGGCTTCACCCTGACGGGCAGCCTGTTCCTTTGCTCCTTGAATCGCTTCTTCCAGAAGCATCTCCAGGCGGGCTTTCACCTCGTTCAGCACTTTCCCCACAACGGGACGCTGGTCCGGATCCACCTGGCCGAGATTTTTAAACAAAGCCGTCAGTTCGCCTTTTCGTCCCAGAAAACGGACTCGAAGCGCTTCCAACGCCCTGAGGTCATCTCGAGCGTCGGTGATGGCCTTTTCCGCCTGAGCGAGCAGAGCACGGGCTGTGTCTTCCATGGATTCTATGCGGCTTCTTTGGCTAGGGCCACAAGCTTGGCAAAAGCGTTGGGGTCATGGACCGCGAGGCTCGCCAAAACTTTTCGGTCCAGATTCACATCGGCCTTCTTCAGTCCATCCATGAAACGGCTGTAGCTCATGCCGTGCTGACGGGCGGCGGCATTGATACGCATAATCCAAAGGCTACGAAAATCGCGCTTTCGAGCCCTACGATCCCGATAGGCATACACCAGAGCTCTCTGCACCGTCTCCTTGGCCGTTCGCAGCAGTTTGCTTCTACCCCCTCGATACCCCTTGGCCATGTGCAGAATTTTTTTGCGCCGCTGGCGCGATTTCACCGCTTTCTTCACTCGAGGCATGTTCCGACTCCTTCACTTGTTCATGGGGCTCGCCGCATGAAAGCCGGCGTCTTCCTTTCAGGCTCGTCCTAGGCGTAGGGAAGCATGCGCGAGACAGCTCTGAAATTGGCGGAGTCCACAAGGGCGGATTGACGCAGCGCCCTTTTCCTCTTGGCACTTTTCTTGGTCAGAATATGGCTCTTGCCCGCCTTGGCTCGCGCAAATAAACCGCCGCCCGTGCGATGAAAGCGCTTGGCGGCTCCTCGTTTCGTTTTCAACTTGGGCATGCATTCCTCCGCAATTCTTTTCTCAGTCCGTCACAACAGTTCGGGCTCGACGCACGTCGCCCTCTGCCCGAGTCTTCCGGCAATCGAAGCGTGTAATCTATTGACAGGCCCCTAGGGTGTCAAGCGTTTTATCGGACGAGGCCGACCCTTCATGAGCAAGAAAAAATCTAAGATTTGGGGGCCAGGATCATGACCAGGTTTCGGCCTTCCATCTTGGGTGGCATTTCCACCACAACCTCATCCTTGAGTTCATCCAGCACCCTTTGAAGGACTATCTCCCCTCGTTCCTTGAAGGCGATTTCACGGCCTCGAAAGATCACCGTCACCTTCGCCTTGTCTTTCTGGGCTAAAAAACGGCGAATATGCCGCAGTTTGGTCTGGATGTCGTGTTCGTCGGTCTTGGGCCTGAGTTTGACTTCCTTGACCTGAATGACGGTTTGTTTCTTTTTGGCTTCCTGCGAACGCTTGCTCTGCTGATACCGGAATTTTCCGTAATCCATGATCTTGCAGACCGGAGGGTCCGCATTGGGGGCTACTTCCACCAGGTCCAGCCCTTCTTCTCGAGCCGCGTTCAAAGCCTCATCGATGGACATGATGCCCAGCTGGCTTCCGTCCGCACCAATGACGCGCACCTGACGTGCGCGGATCTTTTCATTGATGTTTTCTTGTTCTTTTTTCAGAGTCCAATCCTCCCTTTCCTCATCGTGAATCATAAACGTGAAGGCGTAAATCGTGAATGGTGAAGGCGTGTTCCCGCCTCACAACCTACGATCTTCCCCACCGTCACCACCCACCACTTCAAAATTTACGATTTCACAATTTCACCACGGCACGATTCCCGCCTTACCCCTTCACCACTTCACGATTTACGATTTCACGATTTACGATTTCACGACTTCACGATTTGTGGTTCAAGGTCACGCTTCGTCCCTAGGGTCGCTACACCGCACCCAACCCAATCCTTCCACCGGAACCTTCCAGGCATTCGTTCCGAAGGAGTTCAATCACCTGCTCAGGCCGCATCAGTTCCAGCTGCTGCCCGTCCCTCTTTCTCGGTCGTACCGCTCCCGCTTCCACTTCACTGTCACCGATCACCAACATGTAAGGTATCTTTTGCATCTGCGCTTCACGAATCTTGAAGCCCAGCTTTTCGTTGCGTTCATCCAGTTCCACTCGCACACCGGCATCCCTCATCTGCGTATACACAGAACGGGCAAAAGGAAGCTGCTTGTCCGTCACCGTGACAATGACGGCCTGCACGGGAGCCAGCCAGGTGGGGAAAGCGCCGGCATAGTGTTCAATGAGCACACCAAGAAAGCGTTCGATGGCGCCGAGAATCACACGATGAAGCATGACCGGGCGGTGTTTTTGTCCGTCCGGGCCCACATAGGTGAGGTCAAAGCGCTCAGGCAGGGTAAAATCGCATTGAATCGTCGCGCATTGCCATTTGCGTTCCAAAGCGTCTCGAAGTTTCACGTCAATCTTAGGCCCGTAAAAGGCACCTTCGCCTTCACAGATTTGATAAGGAATCCCCTTGTCTTCCAAAGCGGCCATAAGCGCTTTGGTGGCCCGTTCCCAATCTTCTTCGGTCCCGATGGATTTTTCCGGCCGTGTACTGATTTCCATTTCGTAGGAAAAGCCAAAAAGCCCCATCACCTCGATCACGAAATCCACAATGCCTTGAATTTCGGAATGCAATTGTTCGGGGGTGCAGAGTATGTGAGCATCGTCTTGAGTGAACTGACGAACGCGCAAAAGTCCGTGGAGCACACCCGATTTTTCATGGCGATGCACTGTGCCTAGTTCAAAATAGCGAATGGGCAAATCCCTGTAGCTGCGCACCTTGGACTTGTAAATGAGCATGTGCGCGAGACAGTTCATGGGCTTGATTCCGTAGGATTGCCCTTCGATTTCCGTAAAGTACATGTTTTCACGGTAATTGTCGAAATGGCCGGAGCGCTTCCATAGATCGGTCTTGAGCAGGGTCGGCCCCATGACAATCTGGTAGCCTCGACGCAAATGCTCTTTCTTTTCAAAGGTTTCCAGGATATGCCGTAAAAGGGCGCCTTTGGGATGATAAATGACCATGCCGGCACCCACTTCGTCGGAAAAACTGAAGAGATCCAGTTCCCGGCCCAGCCGACGGTGATCCCGACGTTGCGCTTCCGCAAGAAAGTCCAGGTACTTCTTGAGCCCTTTCTTGTCCGGAAAAACGGTCCCGTAAATACGCTGCAGCATGGCGTTGCGTTCATCTCCGCGCCAGTAGGCTCCGGCCAAGGATAACAGTTTATAGGCCTTGACATAACTGGTGTCGGGAATGTGAGGGCCTCGGCACAGATCCACGAAATTTCCCTGACGGTACAAGGACACCGTCGGTTCCGTCAGTTCTTCAAGCAGTTCCACCTTGTAGGTTTCGCCGCGATCTCGAAAGAGTTCGATAGCCTTTTCACGGGGTAGTTCCTGACGTTCAAAGGGCAAACCCGCCGCGATGATTTCGGCCATTTTGGCTTCAATCTTTTCCAGATCTTCCGGACTGAAGGATTGCGGCACATCAAAATCGTAGTAAAACCCGTTTTCAATGGCAGGACCGATGGCGATCTTGGTTCCGGGGAACAGTTCTTGGACCGCCTGAGCCATGATATGGGATGTGCTGTGGCGAAGGATTTCCAACCCTTCCGGCGTCTCAGGGTTCAATGGCTCCAGGCTACCGCCTTCCTCAATGGGTGCTCGAAGATCTTTAAGCTTTCCGTTCAAGCGTGCAGCCACCCAATCATTCTTGGATTTTTTCCATTGTGCCAGAGCCTCTTGAATGGTGGCTCCTTTGGGGAGTTCCAGGGAGGTTCCGTCCGAAAAGTTGACTCGAATCGTTTCTTCGGCCATGGTTGTCTTCTTCCTTGTTTTCCCGCCTGGGCCTTGACGGTCCTGCGGGATGTGCCGCATCCATAAAAAAAGCATCAGCCGCCTCAAGACGGATCTGATGCTTTGGGCTCCGTTCAACCTGTCTGGGCGCTGGAAGGAAAAACCCGTACAGCGTGCTGTTCCACCCGCGAGCCTTAAACCACTCCTGAAAACGTTGTTCCGAACAGGATCCTCATTCCATGAACCCCGTCAGGTGGTTCACGTGGTAGGCACGGGCGGGATTGAACCGCCGACTTCTACCGCGTCAAGGTAGCGCTCTCCCACTGAGCTACGTGCCTACGAAGTTGGCCTTCCTATTAGCCAATGTGAGCCGATCGTGTCAAGGCAAAAGCTGCATGCTTCTCGATTCCGTCATGCCAATCCATCCGTTCCCGCAGGCCGTCCTCTTTCCCAAATGCGAAACCCCAAAACAGTGTAGTGCAATCCACTGGCCACGGTGATAAGTCCTGTCAAGGCGTACAAAACTTTGCGAACCGTCAGTGACCAACCCATCAGAGGCTGAGACAAGGTGATGAGCACGGTCAGGATTTGGGCCAATGTGGTGAGCTTGCTCAAAAGGCTCGGCCGAATCTCCAACGGTATCTGAAAAAACCAAAAAGTCATGACTCCGGTAAGAATCAGCAAGTCTCGGCTCACAGCCACAATCACCAAAGCATTGGGCACCAGTTTCAAATGCCCAAGCAAAATAAAACTGGTCACCAGAAGAATCTTATCCGCCAACGGGTCCAAGTAAGCGCCAAGGCGGCTTTTTTGATGAAAGACTCGAGCGATGAATCCGTCCAGGCCGTCGGTGATGCCTGCCAAGAAGAAAACCGTCAAGGCTCCCGTAAGTCTTTCGTTCAAAAGAAGCCAGACAAGCAGAGGGGTCAGCAGGATGCGTAGAAGTGTCAGAAGGTTCGGTAGGGTCATGGAGTTTTTGATTCCAGGGCTGGGGAAGCTTGGGATTCCTCGGCAACAGGAACCACAGTGAAGGTGATCCTTCGAGCCGCCGGATCGATTCCTTCCATCCTTAACACCATTTGCATGCCCACACGTAGGCCGTCCGATCCCCTGAGCGCTTCAGGATCCACGTTTTTGGCTCGAGCGACCACACCCTCGGTTTCCAGGATGACCGATTCCACAGCAAAGTCCTTGTTCATTTCCTTGAGGCGTTTTTCCATGGATAACCAGGCGGCGTAGGAAGCATCGCCCTTGAGGACCACTTCCCAAGACCCGGGGCCGGCTACGGGCGAAGGACCTGGCGACGGTGTCGCCTGAACCTGACTTGGTTCCTGCACGGCAACAGCTCCCTTGGAAAGAACCGGTTCCAGTTTGGAAGCTAGGAGTTCCGCTAAAAGGAGCATGCCTTCAGTGGGTTCATGCTTGAAAGCGGAAACCCGTTCGTCCAAGCGACCGACGGTTTGTCCCGAAGCCGCGTCCAACACTCTAAGCCGAACCTCAAAAGCATCTCCTGCTCTCCCGGCTGTTCCCATGATCAGATGGGATGCTCCTCGCCGTCGAGCTTCCTCAAGCCATGGACTAAGCTGTTCCGCGTTTAAGGGAACTTCATTGGAAGGTTCCTGAGAAAAAGTCACCTGCCATCCATAATCCCGGGCTTCGTCGGCAAACCATACACCCAGTTCCGGCTGGGGCACGAAACCCTCCCGAACAGTCGACGTGTTCGGCTGGTCCCAGTTTTCCGTGACAGCCCAAAGAATGCGCCCTTTAGGCCCCTCATGGTCCTTGGAAACCGTCGGCTGCACTTCAGGAGTCACGGGAGTCCCCGCCGGGCTGACTTCTTCCCGCACGGCCGAATCGGAACCGGTTCCCTGAAGTCCTTCCCCAACGGGAGGTGTAGCCTGCAAGGCAATGCCCATTTTTTCAAGATCGGCTCGCAAGGTCCCCACAGCCACATCCACAGCCCCTTGGACGCGATAGAGATCCCCATCCGTGTATTCGGCTAGAATTTTAAAGCTCTGGGCGTAGCGTTCCGCCTGAGAGACGATGTCTTTTCGAATTTCTTTGTTTTTGTGGGCCAGTTCCTGTCCTGGAACCAGAGATCCTACGGCTTGAAGCACCGCTTGCCGAAGAAGATCTTCAAGGGCCTGAGTGCGGGATTGAGCGCGATTGGCCGGCTGCAAAGGGGCTGTTCCCTGAGCCACAAAGGTCTGGCTGGGCTCTTGAGCGGCCCATGGTGTGTTCCAAGCTTCAAGCCCTAGGATGATACATAGAAACCCAAGAGCACATCGGATACCGAGACTTTTTCCCATGGGTCCCTCACCTTTTCCGCACGCCATCCTCGGCAATCACGAACATCGATCCTTTTCTCCACCACCCTTTCATTGCTATCATAAGCCGATTCTCAACTCAAAGTTCAAAGTGGCAGGACTTGGATTCCATGAACATGGATCGATGCAAGGTTTTTGAAGTGTGGATACATCCGCGAAACATTCATCTGTTGACCTCCATCATCGAAGCCTACGAAGGTTTGGGCGTGGTGACAACGGAGGATCCTCGACTAGCTCTGGTACGCATCGCCGTGGCACCGGGGTGCGAACCGGAACTGCAAAAAATTCTTCATCAAGAAAAGGATCGTCTGGGCATTCGGTCCTTTACGGAGAGCGGTCCCTTGAAATAAGGTGTGGGTTGGACTAAGACGAACAGGATCCCGAAGATCGTCGTGCTGTTAGAAAAAGCCCGGTGGTCAAGATCATTCAACCCTGCGAGGCGACATTCCATGAGTGACAAAAGCATGCCCCCCATGGACAACGACTCTTATGGTCAAGGGGAATCGCAGCCTTATTCGGTGGAAGCTCGCTCCTACCAGGAAGGTGAGTTGATCGTCGAGGAGGATGAGCCTACTCAAGGTTTTTTTGTCATCCTTGACGGCAGAGTGCGTCTTTCCAGAGGGGATCGAAAGATTCGTGTTCTTGGAGAAAGGGACGTGTTCGGCTTGGAAGCCATGGTGTTCAAAAGAAAGTCTCCCTATACGGCAAGAGCGCAAACCCCATGTCGGCTCATGGTTTATGACACCGAAGCCTTTGACGACTTTTTGTACTCACGCCCTCGAGCCTTTCGAGAGCTGGTGCTTTCGTTGTTGCGACAACTCACGGACGCTTCGCTTTCCGCCAATGGAGAAGAATCTTTGGTGCTCTCCAGTGACGTTGAAGTTCGTCACTATCGGGACGGGGAAAACATCATCGTAGAAGGTGAGCACAGCCAGGAGTTTTACCGCTTGATTTCTTCGGATGTCGGCCTTCGTGTGACCCTCAAAGGTGTGGAAATCGGCCGCATCGATCGTCCGGGAGATTTTTTTGGGGAAATGGCCTGCCTTCTCAAGGCGCCGCGTCAAGCTACGGTCACCAGCATGGGAGACAGTCTCGTGCAGGTCTATCGCCCTCAACGGCTGGAAGAAATCGTCAGCGAGAACCCCAAACTGGCCATGAAGCTTATTGATACACTGGCTCGAAGGCTTTCTTCCGCTAACATTCTACTAACCGAAAAGGACATCAGATCAAAAGAATGGAAGGACTTTGTCTAGATTCGGCAGCACAACCTCTGGGGCTTTTTATCCACACGTTCGGCTGCCAGATGAACGTTTACGATTCCCTGCGCGTGCAACGATTGCTGGCTCAAGACGGCTACACACTTACCTCAAGCGCGGCCGATGCGGACCTCATTTTCATCAACACATGTTCCGTACGGGAAAAAGCCGAACAGAAGGTGTATTCCCTTCTCGGACGTCTGCGGCGTTTGAAACAACGCAAGCCTTCCCTGGTGATTGTGGTCGGCGGCTGCGTGGCTCAACAGCTGGGAACTACCCTTCTGGAACGCTTTCCTTACGTGGATGTTGTTCTGGGAACTCGAGCCTTGGGGTCTTTACCGGAGATACTTCGTTCCGTCCGTGTCGGCGGTTCCAGAGTGGCCCATGTGCCGAATGAGGATGAAGAAGGCTGGCGGGAACTTTTTGGGCAAACAGAAGCGTGGGCAACGGATGTGGTCGCCCCGGTCACGGTCATGCAGGGTTGTGACAACTTTTGCACCTACTGTATCGTGCCCTATGTGCGCGGTCGGGAACGAAGTCGTCCGGTCCAGGAAATTCTTCGAGAGGTTCAGATCTTGGTGGAAAAAGGAGCCCGCGAAGTTCTTCTTCTGGGCCAAAATGTGAACAGCTACGGCAAGGGACTGCACGAAAAGACACGCTTTTCCGATCTCTTACGCCTGATCGCTCACGAAACCGACGTGCTTCGTATCCGTTTCACGACGTCCCATCCCAAGGACCTGACGGAAGATTTGATCCAATGCTTCGTGGACATTCGAAAGCTGTGCCCGCACATTCACCTCCCCTTTCAGGCAGGATCCGATCGCATTCTTGAGAAAATGAACCGAGGGTACAGGGGGCAAGATTACTTGAGAAAAGTGGAGCTTCTTCGAACCGCTTGCCCGGAAATCGCTATTTCTACAGATGTCATGGTGGGTTTTCCCGGAGAAACTCGACAAGATTTTGAGGACACTCTGGAACTTATGCGCACCGTGCAGTTCGATACTTTGTTTTCCTTTCGCTACTCCGACCGTCCCTTGACAGCGGCACGGCTCTTTCCCGACAAGATCAGTGAAGAAGAAAAAGCTTACCGACTCACGCAACTCCAGGCGCTGCAGGCGGCCATCACCTTGAAAAAGAATTTGCAAGAAGTCGGCAAAACCCGCGAGGTGCTTGTGGAATCCACGAGCAAAGTCGGGCAAGGAGAAATGAGTGGGCGCACACCGCAGAACCGTATCGTCAATTTTCCAGGTCCTGAAACATTGAAAGGTCGCATCATCCCGGTAAGAATTACCGAAGCCTATGCACATTCGCTCAAGGGAAGGCCGGCTTCCTCGCTTCAGGAACAGAACGGCGAAACTTTCTTGCATTCCTGAAAGCTTTAAGGCCGCCAGAGCACCGTGTTTGCTTCTTTCATACAAGGAGACCCCATGTATCGATTGATGAAGGTCGCCGGTTTGGTTATGGACCCGCAGACCAACACGCCCATCGTTATCTTGAACGATCCTGATGGCGACGATCACCTGCCCATCTGGATCGGACTGCTGGAAGCGACATCCATCGCCACGGAACTGGAAAACATCAAGTTTCCTCGGCCCATGACCCATGATCTGGTAAAAAACCTTTTGGATCACTTGCATGTCCAGGTGGAAAAGATCGAGGTCTGCGACTTGAGGGAAAACACTTATTATGCCTTGATCTATTTGCGCACGGAAATGGGGGTCAGTCCCATCGATTCACGGCCCAGCGATGCGATTGCCATCGCCTTGCGCACCAACGCCCCCATTTACGTGAAGGAAGATGTCCTGCGGCGTTCCCACAAGGTGGCCGAAAAGGAAACCCACCCTGTGTTTCGCCCGGAAGACAAGGACAATCTGGAAGAGCTTCTGGAAAAACTGGATCCCGAAGACTTCGGCAAATACAAAATGTGAGCCTTCACCATGCCTTCGGGGAATCATGCCACCATGGTGGACGGGGAAACCCTGGCCGAATTCATCGCCGTCGCCCGAGGTGAGAAACCAGCCGAACTGTGCTTGAAAAACGCCCAGCTCGTCAATGTCTGGGCAGGTGAGGTCCTGTGCGCAGATCTCGCCGTGCACCGAGGATGCATTGCAGGCTGGGGGAAATACCAAGGCCTTCAGGAGATTTCATTGGATGGGGCTTATGTGGCGCCCGGCTTTATCGACGCTCATCTGCACTTGGAAAGCACACTTCTTTGCCCCAACGAATTTGCCGTTGCCGTGGTGCCTCACGGCACGACGGCCGTTGTGCTGGATCCTCACGAAATCGCCAACGTTTTAGGTCTCAGGGGTGTTCGTGCTTTGATGCAGGCTTGTGAAGGATTGCCTTTGGATTTTTTCTTCATGCTTCCAAGCTGTGTCCCAGCAGCGCCATTGGATCCTTCGGGAGCCGTTCTTCGGGGAAGCGACCTGCACACCCTTCGAGGCCATCCCAAGGTCTTGGGTTTGGCGGAAATGATGAACTTTCCCGGCGTGCTCGCCTGCGACCCCGATGTTTTGGAAAAGATCGTCCTTTTTCAGGACACCCTCATGGACGGTCATTGCCCGGGCCTGACGGATCGAGATCTTAACGCCTATCTTGCCTGCGGCATTCATTCCGACCATGAAACCACGGTGCTCAAGGAAGCTCAGGAAAAGCTTTCCAAGGGTATGATCCTTATGATTCGAGAAGGCAGCCAATCCAAGGATATGGCCGCTCTTCTGGACGCCGTAACCGACAGTTCCTGGCCTCGGTGTCTTTTCGTTTCCGACGACCGTCACCCCACGGATCTTTTGCACCAGGGACATATGGACATCATCGTGAACCGTGCCATGGCCCTGGGCCTAAGCCCTATGCGAGCCATCGCTCTGGCTTCCTGGAATCCAGCCCATCTTTTCGGGCTTCGACGACGAGGAGCTCTGGCGCCTGGGTACATCGCCGATTTTTCGGTAAGTCCGACCTTAAACCCTTGGCAACCCACAATGGTCTTTAAGAACGGCCTTCTTGTGTCCCTTAACGGTCGACTGTGTCAGCCTCAAGACACTCCCAAAGACAAGCTGCTCCAAGCCCTGCCCAGCCCCATGGCCGTTCAGGAGGTGGATCTAAGCCGGCTTCGCGTTCCCGCGACAGGGAAGAATCTGCGAGTCATCGGATTGCGAGAAGGCAGTCTTATAACGGATCACCTGCATCTTCCGGCCGCCATTGAAAACGGAGTGGCAGTCTGTGACCCCACACGGGATCTTTTGAAGATTGTGGTCTACAACCGTTACGTCGCCTTCAAAGGACCCGCTCGGCCCGCCATAGGTTTTGTGCAAGGATTTGGGTTAAGAGAGGGGGCCTTGGCCGCAACGGTAGCTCATGATGCTCATCATTTGATCGCCGTGGGAGCCAGCGATGAAGCCATAGCCCATGCGGTGCGGGCTGTGGTGAAAAGCCGTGGAGGATTAAGCGTGAGCGATGCTCAGGGTGTGGTGGCGCACATGCCTCTGCCTCTTGCAGGACTTATGAGCGTGGACCCGCTCAACGAAGTGTGTAAAGCTCTGGAAAATGTCACAAAGGCTGCCCAGGCTTTGGGCTGCCCCTTGAAACATCCCTTTATGGCCTTGTCTTTCCTCGCACTGCCGGTTATTCCGGCACTCAAGATGAGTTCCCAAGGTCTGGTGGATGTGGAAAGGTTTGAAGTGGTTCCTCTGTTTGTGTAAAGCGAAGGTCCTCGTCATCTCCGTTCGCGGCGTTCGCAAACTAGGAAGCTTCACGTTCCGGAGTGGTCGGAGCGCTGAGATTGTTTCTATGCAGGGGACAAATCTGTAGGGGCGCACCGGCGTGTGTGCCCCTGGACCTACCCCAACACGTGTGCCTCTCGGGGGCGGACACACCGGTCCGCCCCTACGGATTGGTTGTCATTGGGCGGACAGACTGGTCCGCCCCTACGGATTGGTTGCCGTTGGGCGGACACATGGGTCCGCCCCTACAAAACATTGGTTGGGGGGCGGGTCCATGGGGCTGCCCCGAGGCCCAGAGTGACTATGGGTTAGGAAAGCGGTTGCTTCGAGCCTGACGGTTCTGTTATGAGAATTCAAGCTTGCGGCTTGACGCTTCAAAGGGAAATTTTCCAACAACGGACCGAAAGAGGAGGCCATCATGTCCGTCTTGACCTGTCGATCCTTTGATGACGTGGTAAACTTCGCGATCAAGAAAGAAGAATTGGCCATGGATTTCTATCAAAAATGCGCCGACAAGGCGAAAAATCCAGGCATCAAAGAATTTTTCCTTGAAATGGTCGAAGAAGAAAAAAGGCATCGCGAACTCCTGAAAGGGCTGGATCCTGCCGGGTTGGAAGATTTCAAGCTGGAGAAGGTGGAAGATCTCAAGATCAGCGACTATCTCATGGATGTGCCTTTTCGAGAGGATATGACCTACCAGGAAGCCCTCACGCTGGCCATGAAAAAGGAAGAAAAGGCGCATGCCTTTTACAGTGCATGGAAAGAAAAGTGCATGCATGAAAAAACGGCCAAAGTTTTTGAAATGCTGGCGCAGGAAGAGATCAAACACAAGAGAAAGATAGAGGAAATCTACGACGACCAGATCCTTAGCTGGGATTGATGGCGGATTGCATATTCTTTGAGAGAGAACCCGTCGAAGCCCTCAAGCGGGTTCTCTCTTTTTTTGGCACCCTCGAGTAAACCCATGGATCAGAACACGAAAGGTTATCTTGCGACAGCGACGGCATGCGTGATCTGGGGAGGTTCCTTTGTGGCCACCAAGGTGGCCCTGGTCACCTTGACACCTCACCTGTTACTCGCTCTGCGTTTTGCCATGGCGGCCTCTTTTCTACTGCCCACTTTCATCTTTTTTCGAAGGGAAAAACTGTGCCTGCGTGACTTGGGACTCTTTTGCCTTTTAGGTCTCATGGAACCTGGTTTGTATTATCTGTGCGAAACCCGAGGACTCCTTTACACGAGCGCTTCCGTGGCTTCACTCATTATCGGGTCCATTCCCGTTTTTGTGATGCTTTTGGCTTCCATTTTCTTGAAAGAACCCGTACACGCCAAAACGGGTTTCGGTATCGCCATGACCCTCTTAGGGATCGCCTTTCTTGTGCATAAAGATTTGGATACTTCGTCGGCAGGAGCGGCCCCCTTTCAAGGGAATCTTCTTATCCTTGGTGCGGCTCTGTGCGCTTCGATCTACACCATTGTCAGCCGATCTTTGAGTGCTCGGTATCGGCCCATGACCTTGACAACCATTCAGGCGACCTTCGCCACAACCTTTTTCACCCTGTTGACCCTTCTCGACGATTCCCGGCCCGTGACCGGACCCCTTACGGTTCCTGCTGTCAGCAGTGTTTTGTTCTTGGGGGTGTTTGCCACCTTAGGAGCTTTTTGGCTTTACAATTTTTCTTTGAGTGTCCTTCCGGCGTCCCAGGTGGCCGTGCTGATCAACCTCATTCCTTTGGTCACGGTGCTAAGCGCTCGCGTGATCCTGAACGAGGCTTTGTCCTGGGCTCAGTTGGTAGGCGCCCTTTTCATCGTGCTGGGTGTGCGCGTCAGCACGCTGTCGGGACAGGGATCCGTGACCGGAGCCCTTTCCAAGAAACTGCAGGCATGGTTTTCAAAGAGCCGGGGTGCGTACGGGCGTCTTTCCCTTGTGACGTCTCAGCAACACGTAGACGGCTCCAGCCCCGCCATCCCATGTTCTCGCACTGGCAAAGGCCAGCACTAGGCGTTTAAGAGGAGCTCGAGTCAACCACAGCACCAGTTCTCGTTTCAAGACGGGTTCTTTATCCTTGGAATTCAGTCCTCGGCCACAGATGATGAGGACGCACCGGGCGCCTCGAGTGTGGCTGCGCAAGAGGAAATCGGTTACGGCACTCTGAGCTTCCTGGCGTGTTAATCCGTGCAGGTCCACATGATCTTGGTAACTGAAATCCCCGTTACGAAGCCTTTTAAGAATGCTTGGATTTAAGCCGATCACCGCCCCGTCCATGTATTCATCGGAGTAATGCACGGAAAACCCGCTTTCACCACTGACCAGATCCGCCAGATATGCCAGCACCTCCCAGTCTTCATGCATGGCAAAACGCGGAAACCCGCGTGTCGGTCCTTGAGGAGGAATCCGTTCCCGGTGTTCCTTGGGCCAAGGCTTCACATCTGAAACGGCTTTCAGGAAAAGACTCTCTTCGCTTTCCGGTTCCTTGATCGACTCTGCGGCCTTAGGGGGCGTCTGAGGAAAGTCGTCCCGGGCATCCCTTCGACCCTTCTTGTGTTTCACATATTGCTTCAGGCAGGAGAAAGGAGTATAGAAGCCGTGCTCTTTGGCGGTTGATGCCCTATCCTTTGTCGACGCCAACGAGGTGCGGTTTTTTTTGCGTCTTCGGCTCATGGCCGCTCTCCATGGGTTTTCAATCAACACCACAGGGGTAAAAGCCAGGACCTTTTGCATGCGTCCTTATATTCTCATCGAATCGGAGCCGAAGCTCCATGAAACGATCCATAAACTCCTTACATGCCCGCGCATCGCTGTGGATACAGAATCCAACGGCTATCATGCCTATCACGAGAGGGTGTGCTTAATCCAGATTTCCACGGATCAGGACGATTACATCATCGACACCTTAAGCATCACCCGCCCTGATTGCTTGTCAAATCTTTTTGCCGATCCCGCTGTGGAAAAGATTTTTCATGCGGCATCCAACGACATCGGGGCCCTCAAAAGGGATTTTCAGTTCATCTTTCGCCATGTTTTTGATACCGCGATCGCCTGTAAACTTTTAGGGGAAAAACGCCTGGGACTTTCCCATATTCTTGAAGCTCATTTTCAGGTGCAGCTTGACAAAAAATGGCAACGCTGCGACTGGGGTGTGCGCCCCTTGAAGGATTCCCAGCTTCATTACGCTCGACTGGATACCCACTATCTCATTCCCTTACGGGACAAACTCCATGACGCTTTGGTTCGCCGTAACTTATGGGCTCAAGCCGAGGAAGCGTTCGCCAAAGTGTGTGACCAGGCTCCTCCCCGAGAACGTTTTCCCGCCAACGGCTATGAGCGACTGCAGGGCTCTCGAAGCCTTTCGCGCAGAGCCAGAGCCGTCCTTCGTGAACTGTATGCCTTTCGAGATGCCACCGCCAGAAGGTTGGATCGAGCTCCGTTTCGTGTGCTGCCCAACGAAGCTTTGATTCGTCTGGCGCAACGCATGCCAAGAACCCTTGAAGAACTTCGCACCATCAAAGGGTTGCCTCAGTTCTTTAAGACCGGCCTTCAAGCCCGGCAGATCTTGGATGTGATTCATGAAGCTCTGCAAACCCAGGATAGTGCCTCCCCCAAAGAATGTCCTCGTGAAGGCAGCGTTTGATACCCTGAGGCACGTTGTTTGACGCCCATCGGCCGATTGGCTGATTCCAAAAAACATTTAAGACTCATGGAGTTCCCCATGCACCTTGATGCCCGCATCAAACTGCAAGACTGTTTCAAGACCTTTCGCCATGATCAGGAAAAAGCTCGAGCCCCTCAAGAAACGGTACAATGGGTTCGCCAACGTTTGGAAAACATCAACATGCGTCTCCTTGCCAAAACAATGCGTATCGACACGGGACGTCTCAATATCCCCGTCTACATCAGTCTATGCGGGGCCGATGCCTCCGCCTTGACAGGTACCAAGAAACAAATGGGTAAAGGTGCCACGCCGGCCCAGGCTGAAGCCAGCGCCCTCATGGAACTCATGGAAAGATTCAGTTTTTTTTCCTTCATTCACGGGCAACGGTTCCTTACGGCCTGCCTCAAAGAATTGCAAGGCCCGGCAACATCACTGGAAGTGCTTCTCAAGTCCGTGCACGATACGGAAACTCCTTTGAATCGTGCCAAAAGCTTTCTGGAAACATGCCCTCTAAGGTGGGTGCCGGGGCGAAACCTCACAGAAGATCAGGATCAATGGATTCCCATCGACTGGTTTTATCTCATCAACGAATACAACGGACCTGCGGCGGGAAACACACTGGAAGAAGCCGTGTTGCAGGGTTTATGTGAAGTGGTGGAACGACACGTGGGTTCCGTGATTTCCCATGACCGTCTTATCACTGCGGCCATTGATCTTAAAAGCGTGAACGACGAGGCGGCCGCCGAACTGCTGGAAAAGTTTGAACGGTGCGGGATTCGTCTGTTCGTTCGCGACTTTTCGTTGGACACGGGCATTCCCACGGTGGGCGTGCTGGCCTACGATCCCGAAACCTTTCCTCAACGCAGTGAAATCGTCTTTACGGCCGGCACCACGTCGCATCCCGCCAAATCTTTGTGCCGGGCTCTGACCGAAGTGGCCCAGCTGGCCGGAGATTTTGAAAATCGCACCACCTACAGGCCCACGCTGCCCAAATACGAGTCCCTTCAGGAAGCACGATACCTCATGGAATCCAAGGGCACCGTCCCCCTTCAGGCTTTGCCAGATCTAAGTCATGACAATCTTTACGTGGAAATCCAACGGGCCGTTGAAAGCCTTTCCCGTTTGAAATGGCCTGTCTTGGTGGTCAACGTGACCCATGACGCTTTGCAGGTTCCAAGCGTTTACGTCATTGTTCCCGGAGCACACTTTTTGGACCACACACGGCACACGGATTTCGCTCAGCACATGGCTCGAACAGTTCTTCGAAGCTTGAATGCCGATGAAGCGCTCAAGCAACTTAAACGCCTAACGGATCTTTTCGGACCCCGTTTCGATCTTACCTTTTTTTCCGCCCACGCTCTGGAACGCCTGGAACACTTTGAAGATGCGCTGGCTCTTTTTGAACGATCACTCTTCCAAAAGCCCGACCCGCAGGAAATCGCCAGTATCTATGTCCACATCGCTTCCTGTCACAGGAGTCTGGAACGCTACGAGGCGGCCCTGGAAGCTTTAAAGGAAGCCGAGAAATGGAACCCGACCCTTAAGGAAATCTATAATCTTAGGGGTTTTTGCCTTTACCGGCTCAAAAAACACCATGAGGCCATCGAAGCCTTTGAAAAGGCTATTGAAATCGATCCCGGATCGGCCATCGACTATGCCAATATCGGATCCAATTTGCGGGAACTAGGCCACTTTCAGGAAGCTTTGCGGCTCTATGAGATGGCTCTGGAACTGGATCCATCCTTGGATTTTGCCCGGGACAATGCGCATCGACTACGGGCCAGGCTTTCCGCCATGTCTTCCCCGTCGCCATGACGAGTGGCTTCTGAGGCAACGTCATGAGATGCCGGAAAAAAATTTAAATAACCCCGGAAGGTGAAACCATTCGGACAGGAAAACGAGGGGCTTGACCGAGAACGCCTTGCCCCTTGGAAGTGCGGGTGCGGACGTCTCGCTTGCACGATGCGCGGGCCGATGGCCGTGCTTTCAGAAAAACACAGTTTCAGGCTTGTAGGGGTGAGGCGGCGCCTCGCCTCTGCTTCATGTTATGGCGCGTTCTTGGACAGCTTTTTCGAGGGGCGGACACATCGGTCCGCCCTCACAAGCCATGTGTCACGGGGTGAAGGTAGGGCCCGTCCTCCAAGGACTTGTTATGGAGGAACACGCAGGAGCGGCCGGACTGTAGGTGTTCATGGAGCGCATCCAGAAGAACCTGGAAAGCGCTTATGCCTTGGCGGATTTTTAGCGCACATGGTTTGTGGAAGGGATCTGTTCCGGCAAGACTTCCACAGGGTTTTCGGGAACCGCCCGCACGACAAGTCTGTCTTTTAGTATTTCTTGGGCAAGGGCTTGAACATCCTGGGCCGTCACGGCACGAACCAGCTCGGGGTACCTTAAGGCATAATCATAGCCTAAACCGAGAAGTTCGTTCACGGCGGCGCTTCGCGCTCGAGATTCCAAGCTTTCCAATCCGAGCAGATGCATGGTGACGACCATATCCTTGGCTCGCTGCAGTTCCTCGTCACCGATAGGTTCCCGACTGATTCGGTCCAAGTGTTCATGAATGATGGATTCCACCTGAGATGCGTTTTTCAGCGTTGTCTGGGTGATCACACCAAAGTATCCCGCACGGTATCCGCTGAAAGGAAAAGCATGCACTACATACACCAGATCGTTTTCACCGCCGCGCAAAGCGCTGTGCAAGCGCCCTCCGGGATACCCCACTCCGGACAGCACCGCGTCCAAAACATCCAACACGGGGACGCGAGGATCCTTGAAGTCCAGACCCGGAGTCCCCACGAAAAGCCCAAGGGACGTTTTGTCGGTGTTTTTTTCCACCACATGAATACCCTGAAACGCCAGGGTTTCCGAATCCACGGAAGGCATTGAAGAAGGACCGAAAGGACGCCAGGACTCAAAAGACTTTCGTAACAGCGGCATCAAATCATCCGCGTCAAAATCGCCATAGATCGCCAAAACGGCCCTCTGAGGAACCACCATCTTGGCGTAAAAACGCTGAACAGCCTCCCTCGTCATACCTCGAATAGAGGTTTCACTACCGAGAACATCATGCCCATACGGATGGGTCTGAAAGTAATGCTTCTTGAAGAGACGCACCAGTTCCGTTTGCCAATTCTCATCCTGTTTCTTGATGGCCAAGAGGGTTTCTTGCTTCTTCTTTTCCACTTCCTGGACCGGAAAGGTGGGATGAAGCACCACATCGGCCAGCACATCCAGAGCCAAGGGAAGATCTTCCTTGAGCACTTTGGCGGTCACCGCATAGGTGTTGTGTTGAGATCCGCTGGAAATACTGCCTCCCACCGACTCCAGGGCTTGAGAAATCTCCAGTTTGCTTCGTTTTTTTGTTCCAGCCGTGAGCAAGGAAGCGGTCATGGCGGCATAGCCTTCTTCGTCCGGGCCTTCCAAAAGGACACCGCCGATGCCGTAAAGCTGCAGGGTCACAAAGGGAAATCGGTGATCTTCTTGAAGAAGCACCTGAAGGCCGTTGTCCAATCTCTTGCGCTGAACTTTGCCACCATCAACTTTCGTCTTGACAGCCTTTGAGGCCGTTGCTTCTAACACGGCCTCGTTCGGTCCCTTTTGGGGCAAAACTGCGGCAACGGTCATTCCTGATTCCACGAGATACCGCCTCGCTGCTCGACGCACATCTTCTTTATTCACCCGCCGAATTCTTTCCACATACCGGTCCTCAAAGTAAGGATCACCCGTGTCCATATAGGAAGAGCCCATGGATGCGGCCATCTCCTGAGCGGTTTCCTTGCCGAACACATGCGCGGCGATCACTTTCTTTTTCGCCTTTTCCAGTTCGGACTCGGTGACTCCTTTGTCTTGAATCTTTTGCAATTCATCCTTCAGGCTGTTCAAGACTCGAGGCCAATGCTCCGGCGAAAGAGTCATGGAAACCACAAACTGACCCGGTACAAAGGAAGGCGTCCAATGAAAGGCCTGAACCTGAAGCACGGCTTGATCCCGTTCTTTAAGCCTCTGATACAGGCGGCTTGTGCGTCCTTCACCCATCACAATGGCCAAGACGTCCAGAGCATAGACATCCTCATGGCTCAAAGACACGGACTGAAATCCCACCATGGCTTGAACCATACGGGCCAAGGGCAGAGGTTTTTCCGCCCAACGGCGTCCCACGGGCGAGGGTTCTTTCGGCAAAACATCGGTGTTCCAGCGTGTTCGTGTAGCCTGAGCCGTTTTTTCACCAACAAAAGCGATGACATCCTGAGGATCCACACGTCCGACCAAGGCCAAGACCATGTTTTGAGGCTGATACCGAAGGCTGTAGTAGGACACCAGATCGTCTCGGGTGGTTTGAACAAAAAGATCCTCATAACCGATGACCGGATGCCGTATCGGATGGACGGAGTAGGCCGTTTTCATGAAGAGCTTCCAGAGCTGCCTGGAAGGATCGTTTTCGCCCATTTTGAATTCCTGTTGAATGACGGCTTTTTCACGCGCCACCTGAGAAGCATCCAGAGTGCACTCGGTCACGTAAGACAACAGCAAATCCAGAGCATCACGCCAGTGATCCGCCGAAGTGGTGATGTAATAAACGGTTCGGTCATGGCTCGTATAAGCATTGGAAGCCCCTCCCAACTTTTCAAGCCGCTTCCGAGCTTCCTCTTCCGTGAAAGACTTGGTGGTTCCGCCGGCCACTACATGTTCTAGATAATGGGATAAGCCGGCGCCCATTTTCTCGTCTTCGTAGAGTGATCCCGCTCGAACAAAAACCTTGGCAGCCACCACATCGGTGTCGTCACGAGGACGAATGAGCACAGTCAATCCATTGCGTAAAGTGACAAAAACATCTTTGCCCTGCGACGGCAGAACCTGGTCCACAAAAGACTGCGGCACGGAAGACGGTGCCGCTTCAAGGCCGGAAACCCACACGGGGAAAACAATCGCACAAAACAAAGTGTAAAAACTCATTGGAAGGAAAAGGCGCTCACGGAGTCGTCGCATCACATGACACCTCTGTCTATGGGCGGTTCATGCCCTCAAGATTCAGAAAGGGGCTCCCGGTTTCATGAAGAATCACCACATCCGGCCGGTAAGAGCCAAAAGGTCAGGTTTTCTGGGCGTCCTTTCCATCGATGCTTTGAAGTTCTTCCAGGATCCAGCGAATCTTTTCCTCGTCCCTCATGTCCTCGGGCTTTTCCTGTTCGGTTCTCAAGAGATCTTCCAGTTCGAAACGTCTCCTTTCCCGAAATCCGGAAACATCCTTTCGAAAATGACGCTGCGCCAACTGCGCCGATTTTTCGTATTCTTTTTCCCATTCATCCATCATCACTGTTCACCTCTTCAACCGTTTTTCTCAATTCGTCACCTGCTTGAGCCTGATTTGGAACTATTTCGAGGCAGCTCTTGTGCGTGGCCTTTATGAGCACCCACAGGATCCCAAGTCAAGGTCCTTCTCTTCAGGGAAACCTTAAGCATGTCTCGGGGTGAAAGCCACATCCTGCATGCCTTGAACCAAGGCAGCAAAGGCGATCTCATGCCGTCCCAGTCTTTGACCTTCCATGCTGACAAACGGCGGGGGTCTATGCATGCCTTCAAAGAAAAAACGACGCCCTTCTTCCGTGCGGCCCCAGCACAGCACGGCCTCGTCGATGTGTGCCGTGCGGCACACCTGCTGGCTAAGATAAAAGATATCTTCTTGCGGGTTCTTCTGGTGCCCCCAAACCCATGGACCCCACACGGGTTCATCCACACCGTTCCAGGTCCCGGTTCTATGAGACACCACCATGCCACAAACCACCCACACTTCGTCCTGCCAGCTGTACGGGGTATGGTCCAAGACTAGGATCGGATCCCACAACGACGCTAGATCCTCCCAAGCTTCATGGGATTTCACTAAAAAGACGGGGTCTTTTCCCGCCCGAGGGCCCAAGGCTCGAAAAGGAAGTTTAAAGTTTAAAGGAACGTCCCGCTTTCCTTTTTTTCCATAACACAAGCGGGCTCGAACCATGGGAAGTCCTAAGAAAGACGCCAGGGTCCACTGTAACGGCCGCCACCTTTGATACCGGTAAGTTGGCCCTGAAGGAAAACATCGGCATCCGCCGGCTTCCAGGACTTCCGCGAAACGCATGGTGGGAAACAACACACAATGGGCCTCTCGAAGCTTTCGCCGCTCTTCGGGGGTGTAATCCCCCAAAGTGGGGCGAACCCCCAAAGTCAACACACGGGAATCATGCCTGAGGAAAGATGCCAAAGCCACAAAAGAAAAAGGCTGCATGCCGTTTTTAACCATACCCGTAAAACGTGGCCGCTCCGTGGGTTGTCTGTCTGGGAATGTCCATAGGGCAAACCTGCATGTCCGCCCCATCAACATCCGTGAAACCCGGTCCAATTCATCTCTTATGGATTCACGGCCATTTATCTAAAGCGTCTTTTAAAATCCGCACCACCAAGGTCTCTCATGCCCAAGGTAGGGGCAAGGCGTCGCCTCGCCCCTCCACAAACCCGAAACCGGGTCATTTCCTGAAAGCACGCCTGTCCCGCCCGCATAAATGGCGGGCCCAGAGGCCCGTGCTCCCACGAAAAAAACCGTTGTCAAAACAAGCCCCCAGACACCATGCCGCAGGGGCACCTCGAGCCCCTGCCGCTGTAGCTTCCTTGCCTGGATCTCTTGGTCAAGGCTTTAAAGGACGGAATGGCAATCAATTGTTATTGAGAAGAACGTCGGGATGGACTCCGTAATTATAGCTGCGCATGCGGAAATAGTTTTCAAAAAGGCCGATTTTCTGATCCACGTAGTCATAGATCTTGACACGCCGGCCGTTGGAAGAAGCCCCGGAACCGTTGCCTCCATGACCACCGCAAGACGTCAGGAGGGCTCGAAGAGCCTGTGTCACGTTCTTTTTGAAAAACAGAGGCACAGCCAAGAAAAGCACCTCCGTGGTCACATGCCGATAGCAGCGTAAAAGGTCATCGGCTTTCATGATCACGACGGCCGGACCCTGAGGAAAATTTTCTAAACACCCACAAGCCTGATCTTCATCCGTTTCGAGATCCTCTTCGTCATGATCACTGCGCTCTTCCCAACGGCATTCGGGAATATGCACTTCAATGCCCCGTTGGTTCAACTGAGCTCGAAGCGTCTCGGTCTGCTCTTCTCCTCCGGAAACCACCACAAGAGGACCTTCGGCCACCTCAAGCTCCGCTTCAATATCGTTGACAATGATACGCGTGCGTTCTTCGTCACTCATCAAGGCCCGCAACATGGGCACATAGTCGTTTCGGCTCTGGTAAGGATAGTCAAAACCGGTCGGGCGAGCCACCACCTGGGCTCGAAGAATCCCACGACCTTCCCGTGCATCCTGCTCATTGATCGAGTAAACCACATCACCCATGTAAAGATAGATAAACCGCGACAGCAGATCATAACGCTGTGTGGCGTTGCACAATCCCAGCAGGTAACGGCTATCGAAGTTGGGAATCAACTGCGTGAGCACCTTGGCCGGACTTCTTTGGCATTCGTCCAAAACCACAAAACCCACGTTTTCCTTGACCTTTCTCCAAACCTTCATCATTTCGGCCGTGTGGGCCACCGTGATGCGTTCCCCCATCTTGTGCAGCCCCTGAACAAAAAGGCCGATTTCCTCCAAAGGAATCTGCAGGAAATTGACGATCTTGGTGAGCCATCCTTCCAGAAGATCCATACGAGGAATAAGCACCAGGGTGGGCTGCTTGCGCTGAGCAATCACATAAAGGGAAATGACCGTCTTGCCGCTCTTATAGCCGCCCAGAAGGGTTGCCGCATCGCGTTCCAAAATCTCTTCCGCCGCCTGAAGCTGATACTCTTTCAATTGCCCGTGAAATTCCAAGGGCACCGATTCCAACAAGCGTCGATTGTCAAAAATCTTGTAAGGCTGCTGAAACTTGCGGCACAGCTCCAACAGGTGATCCAAAAAGCCTCGAGGCACCATGTAGCTGGAACCCAATTTTTTCAGACAATGAATCTGGGCCGGAATCCCTCCGATCCATTCCCCTCTGAGATGCCTCTGCTCATATTCGGGATTGGTAAAAATGAGCCGATCCTGTATCCTTCGCATGACCTGAGGCGAAACATCACTGACGGGAAACCGAACCTGTTCGGCCACGTAAATCTTAAGAAGCTTCGCCGCCATGGGACTTTCGGAACCCTCATGGAAGTCCTGATAACCACGGTAACCTTGATCAAGATATCGAAAAGTATGAATTTTCCGCATCGTTCAGTCCATAGCTCCTTGATGTCGACGTGATGGCTCTATTCTCATACCAAAAAACTCTGAATTTGCAAGGCACTCTTGTACCTAGAAAACCCACCATGTCTGAATTATGGATTTTTAATGTTCTTAATCATGACCGGCACCCTTGTCACGTTTCATGGCGTCTTCGGGGGTGAGCGGCTGCTTGGAGGTATTCCATGACAGAGTTTTCTTCATCGGCCCTGGATGAACTGGTTTCGCTTGCCAAAGATTACGACTCGAAACGTCGCCAGCTGGATGAATTGGCACACGAACTTTCCTTTGACCTGCTCTTTCGTCACCTTTTGGCTTTTTCAGAAAGGGCGACCGACCGGTTTCGAGCCGCTCAACAGGTTCTTTTTGAACACCTTGAAAAAACATCGCCCGATCCTGAAACCATGGAAGCCGCACGAACCCTTTGTCGATGCTTTGACGAAATGCTTCTGCTGTTCCATAAACTTGCGGATCATTCAAGTCCATCGGCCTAATTGGAAAGCGGCGGCTCCTTTTTCAGGATGACATAAAAAGTGCCGGGGGATTTGAGGCGCCCCGCGACCCGTTCAGCTTCGGGGCCCGTGCCGCAAAAAAGATCCAGCCGATGAGGGCCTCGAATGGCTCCTCCACTGTCTTGGTGCACGACCCATCGAGCGAAAGGTTTCGTGGCTGTGGTGCTGTTGTCCTGCGGGGCCGGCAGAGTTCCCTGAAGAAAACCCAGAAGGGCCTTGGGATAGATCTCACTGTCCAAGGCCACGGATCGTCCCGCCGTGAGCGGTACATTGAGGCTTCCCACGGGCCCCACATCCACCCATCGAAAGAAAATGTAGCTGGGGTTTTGCCCTAGAAGTTCCGCGGTCCTTTCCGGATGGCTCGCAAAATACCGACGAAGACTCTGCAAAGACATCTCTTCCCTGGGAATCACTCCTTCCTCAATGAGCACCTTGCCCACACTCACGTAAGGATGACCGTTGGAAGCCGCATAACCCACGCGCTGCACCACGCCGTCTTCAAACTGAAGGACACCGGAACCCTGAATATGCAAACTAAAGACATCAAAGGGATTGTCCAACCAGGCCAAAGCTGTCGCCTTTCCCTGAAGGACACCGTCCCCGTCGATTTCCTTTCTGGAATAATAGGGCACAAGCAAGCGCCCTTCCACACGCCCCACAAGGGTCCGTACGCCACTGGAATCCAGCTTAACCCCGGAAAACCGCTCCAGAGCCACTCGAATCAAATCCGACGGCGGTTCATAAATGGGATACCGGTATCTTTCATCCGGCTGCCGACGCGCCGAAAGGAGGGGCTCATAATAGCCGGTAATCAGCAGGCCCTGCGCGTCTTTGGACGTGACCTTCGCCTTGTACCAGTCAAAGTCCTGAGCCAAGGTACGCTCGTTGAGCCTTCCCTCTCGAAGCCTTTCCCGAAACAGCACGAGAGTTTCCCGAACCCATTCCTTACTGACCGGGCGTCCGTTTATTTCAAGGACATGATAATCCCGCACACGATCCAGGTACACCAGCGACTGTTGCAGAGCCGCTTCCAACCCTTCTGTCTGTAGGTCGTCGGTCACGCCCGGTATCTTGCTCGGTGCGACCTTTTCAAAGCGTTCCGGGGGTTTTGGCCGAAGTTTCAAAAGGCCGCATCCCCCCAGAACCAAAACGGTCGCCAGCAGGCACAACACCCATTCAAACCGATTTCTTGATAAGACCTGTCGATGCACCCTTTCGCGGACCTTTCTCGATCGTGGGCGCATGGCCTTTCCGTTATGTCCCCATTTCCCAGGAACGAAGGTATTTTTCTTGTTCCTCGGTTAAACGGTCGATCGCCACCCCCATGCTTTCCAGCTTCAGTCGTGCGATTTCCTTGTCTATGGCTTCGGGCACGCCATAGACCTTGTTTTCCAGGGTTTTGGCGTGCTTGACCAGATACTCCACGCACAAGGCCTGGTTGGCAAAGCTCATGTCCATCACACTGGAGGGATGGCCTTCCGCGGCCGCTAAATTCACCAGGCGCCCTTCACCGAGGACATAGATACATCGGCCGTCGGCAAGCCTGTATTCATCCACGAAGTCTCGAACCGAACGTTTCGCCACCGCCATGGCCGCCAGGGCGTCCAGGTCCAGTTCCACGTTGAAATGGCCGGAATTGGCGACAATGGCACCGTCCTTCATGACTTCAAAATGTTCTTGACGAATGACGTGAATGTCTCCCGTAAGGGTGCAGAAGAAATCCCCGATGCGGGCGGCTTCCGCCATGGGCATCACCTGGTAGCCGTCCATGACGGCTTCCAAAGCCCGCAGAGGATCTACTTCGGTAATCACCACCTTGGCTCCCATGCCCGCCGCCCGCATGGCCACACCACGGCCGCACCACCCGTAGCCGCTCACCACAAAAGTGGAACCTGCCAACAGTCTATTGGTGGCACGAATAATGCCGTCGATGGTGCTTTGTCCTGTGCCGTATCGGTTATCAAAAAGGTGTTTGGTTTTGGCGTCATTGACGGCAATGATGGGATAGCGCAGCACTCCTTGATCCGCCATGCTGCGTAGTCGAATAACACCCGTTGTGGTTTCTTCGGTTCCGCCGAGAATACCTCGGAGCAGATCCTTTTGGTCCGCATGCAGGGTACTGACCAGGTCCGCTCCATCATCCATGGTGATTTGAGGTCCATGGGCCAAGGCCTGATGAATATGACGGTAATAGGTGTCCGTATCTTCGCCCTTGATGGCAAAGACGGAAATGCCGTCATGGACCGCCAGGGAAGCGGCCACGTCGTCCTGAGTGCTCAAGGGGTTGGACGCGCACAGACGCACTTCGGCCCCTCCGGCTTTCAGGGTTTGGGCCAGGGCCGCGGTTTCCGTGGTCACATGCAAACACGCCGAAAGGCGCAGACCTTGTAAAGGTTTTTCCTTGGCGAAGCGTTCTCGAATGGAGCGAAGAACGGGCATGGATCGAGCCGCCCACTCGATCCTGAGACGCCCCTTTTCTGCAAGAGCTTGATCTTTCACATGACAGTCCATGCCATCTCCTCTTATGGGACCACGAGCTTGAGTCTGCAGGTCAGCTTTTTTCTGTTTACGAAGCACCGAAACGCCCCGCCCTTTCCAAAAGCACATCCACCGTGTCGGTCTTTTCCCAGGTGAAATCAGGATCGTTTCGTCCAAAATGACCGTAACAGGAAGTCTTCTTGTAAATGGGACGCAGAAGCTTCAAATGGCGAATGATGTTGGCTGGTTTGAAGCTGAAAACTTCCCGCACGATCTTGGCGATTTCATCATCCGGAATCTTGGATGTCCCTTGAGAGTTCACCATGAAGGACACGGGTTCGGCGACACCGATACTGTAAGCCACCTGGACTTCCACGCGTTCGCACAATCCGGCGGCCACGATGTTTTTCGCTACATATCTGGCCATGTAGGAAGCGCTTCGGTCCACCTTGGTGGGGTCTTTTCCCGAAAAACAGCCGCCGCCGTGGCTTCCTTGACCACCGTAGGTATCGACGATGATCTTTCGTCCCGTCATCCCGCAGTCACCCATGGGGCCTCCGATGACGAAACGGCCGGTGCTGTTGATAAAATATCGTGTCTTGTCATCAAGAAGTTCGGGAGGAAAGACCTTCTTGATGACTTCCTCGATGATCCCTTCCTGAATGGTTTTGTAGGTGACATCCGGAGCGTGCTGGGCCGCCACGACCACCGTGTCCACGCGAACAGGTTTCCGGTCGATGTATTCGATGGTCACCTGGCTCTTGCCGTCCGGGCGGAGCCATTCCAAAAGTCCGTTCTTGCGCACTTCGGCCAGTTTGCGAGTAATCCGATGCGCATAGTAGATAGGCATGGGCATGAGCACCGGGGTTTCGGTGCAGGCAAATCCGAACATAAGCCCCTGGTCTCCGGCGCCTTGTTCGTCAAAGAGGCCTTCACCCTCGTTAACCCCCATGGCAATGTCCGGTGACTGTTTGTCTATGGAAGAGATGACCGCACAGGTTTCCCAATCAAAACCCATCGACGAGTCGTTGTAGCCGATATCGCGAATGCATTCCCTTACGATCTGAGGCATATCCACCCAGGCGGAGGTGGTGATTTCACCCGCGATGAAGGCCAAACCTGTGGTCACCAACGTCTCGCAGGCCACTCGAGCGCTCTTGTCTTCGGCGATAATAGCGTCGAGAATGGAGTCGGAAATCCGATCGGCCACCTTGTCGGGATGGCCTTCGGTGACCGACTCCGACGTGAAAAGAAATCGACTCATGGACATGGTTCTTCTCCCTTTCCTATGTTGACGGCATTGGGTGCCTGCGCCTCGCCTGGTGGGGTCGAGTTACGCTGGGCACCGTTCCACAAGAGCCCTTCCTGGGAGCTCACAAGTCCCCCCGAAATGATCAATTTAAAGGCGTCTTCCACGGAAATTTTCAGTGGAATAATATCTGTTTCCGGAACCAAGAGATAAAAGCCGGACGTGGGATTCGGTGTTGTCGGCAGAAAGACGTTGAGAACCCTTTGTTCCGTCATTTCCTGCACTTCACCCCGGGCCACGCCGGTAACGAATCCCAAGGCATAAATGCCTTGGCGTGGATACTGAATAAGCACGACCCTTTCAAACCCTTCGCCCGTTTGGGTGAAAATGGCCACCAGAAGTTGCTTGACGGCGGAATAGATGGGGCGCACCAGGGGAATTTGATAAACAATTCTTTCCCCAAAATCCATGATGCGGCTTCCCACATAGTTTTTTACCAGCAACCCGATGACAAAAATAACAAGCACCACGACGAGGATGCCTAATCCCGGAATAGGAAAAGGGATCAAGCGCCTCGGATTGTAGGCCTCCGGAAGCAGATTAAAAATCTTGTCGGAATTTCGAAGAACAATGCTGATCACGTAAACGGTAAAAGAAAGCGGGACCACGGCAAGCAGTCCCGTTATGAAATAGCCTCGTAGACGGTGTTTCAATCCCTTCAGGAACGACAACTCTGCACCAGCTCCGGCTTTTTGGGTTTGTTTCGATCATCCAAAAGGATCACTCGGGGAGAGTGCCTTCTGGCCTCTTCCTCTTCATAGTCGGCATAAGTGACAATAATGATAAGATCCCCTGCAGCTCCCATACGGGCGGCCGCTCCGTTGAGGCAAATATCCCCGCCGCCTCGAGGCCCTTCAATGGCGTAGGTCTCAAAGCGCGCCCCCGTGCTTACGTTGTAAACCCTTACTTGTTCGTAAGGCAAAATGTCAGCCAGTTCCATGAGCTGACCGTCGATGGTCAGGCTTCCTTCGTAATTCAGATTGGCATCGGTCACACGGGCTCGATGCAACTTGGATTTCATCATGGTGCGACGCATGGTGTCTCCTCCGTAACGAACGTGGCTTAAACGTTCAAGGCCGAAGCACGGCGTTGTCGATAAGACGCGCTTGCCCCACATAGGCGGCCAAAGCCAACACTCCCGGCCGATCCAATGAGGCCATCTCCTCCAAGGTTTCGGCATCTCGCAGTTCCGCATAATCGATTCGAACATGCGTCCCCTGTTCCAGGATCTTTCGAGCCGCCGAAACCAGTGTTAAAACGTCGCGTTCTCCGGCTTGAACAAGCCGTGAGGCCTCCGCCAAGGCTTGGGACAACAGCAAAGCCTCGCCGCGTTCTTCAGGAGAAAGGTACACATTGCGGCTGCTCATGGCCAAGCCGTCCGGTTCCCTCACAATGGAATGCCCCACAATCTCCACGTCCATGGCCAAATCGTGAACCATGCGTCGAATGGTTAACAATTGCTGGTAATCCTTTTCGCCAAAAACCGCCACATGAGGTTTGACGATATGAAAAAGCTTGGCCACCACCGTGGTAACCCCACGAAAGTGCCCGGGTCTTTTGGCGCCGCAGAGGGGTTGGGTCACTTCACCCACTTCCACGTAGGTTTGAAATCCGTCCGGATACATGTCCGAGACCGTGGGAGCAAAGACCACGTCAACGCCCACAGATTGCATCAAAGCCAGGTCTCGGTCCAAGTCTCGAGGATACCGTTCAAAGTCTTCTCCCGGGGCAAACTGGGTAGGGTTCACAAACACACTCACCACGAGCCGGTCGCTTCTTTCCTTGGCACACCGCATCAAAGCCAGGTGCCCTTCGTGAAGGTAGCCCATGGTGGGCACGAACCCGATGATCCGTCCTTCACGACGCCATAGGTTCGCCTCTTGCTGCATCTCGCCGACGGTGTCGATGACGCGCATGGCTTCTCCTTTCTGTGCCTGCAGGGGATGTTCACAAAAAAAGCCCCCGAGACCGCTGCCCAGAAGGCCCTGCAAACAACCCTTATCTTAATAAAATCAAGCCCTTCATCGGCCGCGTCCGTCTCGGTCCTTCAAGGATCCAAGCGGCGTTGCCGGCATCCCCCAGGATGCCGCAGCTTCCCTATCAAGCTCAGCCTCTAAAGTCAATAAAGACCATCATCTTAAGAAAATCTTTTGAGGTCATGGGCAAGGCGGCAACGGCAATCCCGTGACGCAACAAGGCCGGAAATGTTTTCTTCTCGCCAAGGAGGCTTTGGCTCTCTGAAGGGCTATGGGCTTCGTTTCTTCCCAGCAGCTTGTCGGAAAACCCAGAATGAGCCATTCCAAGCCAAAACGTAGGGGCGAGGCGGCGCCTCGCCCCTACCTTGAAATCCCTTGAAAGACCTTGGTATTGCGTGTTCTCGGACCCGCTTTCGGGCGGGCCTCTTGAACGTGCCTTGAGAAGCCGGTGTGGCTAGTCATGTGAAGAACTTTCCTGCGTCGTGGAAGTCTTCTCGACAGGAAGATCAAAAACTTCGAGGATACGAGCCAGGGTTGCGTAGGCTTCAGGAACCACGGCCTCAGGTCGAATTCCAGGATCCATGCCGGCAGCTTCCAGGGCCTTGCGAGCCTGTGCGGCCTTAAGCCCATGAAAACCGATCAAGCTATTGACCAAGGTCTTTCGGCGCTTTTGAAAAACGGCGTTGACCAAGCTTCTCAGCAACTTGAAGTCCACCTCTTTCAGATCGCATTGTTCTTCGGGAAAATCGATTCGAAGAACGAGGGATTCCACTTTCGGGGGTGGATAAAATTGGCCGGGCCCCACCGGAAACAAAGGCTCGACACGACCATAGAGGCTCAACAGCACAGACAAGACTCCATAATCCTTCGATCCCGGGGCTGCAGCCAATCGCCTTCCCACTTCCCTCTGCACCATAAAAACCCCATGATGGACAGACCGGCGATGTTCGAGAATACGAAACATCAAAGGAGAGCTAATGTGATAGGGAAGATTGCCCAGGACCACCAGCCTTCTTTGGGTTTCCTGAGCCAGCTGACTCCAATCAAAATGAAGGATGTCCATGCGGTGGACTCGAACACTGCCTTCTTTGCCTTGAAGGGCCTGCTCCACGATCTGGGCCAAGTCCGGATCCACTTCGACCAGGTGAAGACGACGGCACGTCCCTGCGACAAAGGCGGTAAGAATGCCCAGACCGGGGCCCACTTCCACCACCACGTCTTCGGGAAGAATCTCCGCTGCACGGACGATTTTTTCGGCCGTCTTCGGTTGAGTCAGAAAATGTTGTCCAAGAGCTTTTCTGGGACGCCTTCCGGTGATCCTGAAGTATTCCTGCGGAGAAAGAAACCCCTTCATGCGTGCCTCATAGATCCACCCATCGGGACACGGCATCCAATGACAGAGGATCGCAGAGGAACCCACGACGCTGCCAGAGGCGGTACCCGGCCATGGCGATCATCACCGCATTGTCGGTGCAGTAACGGATCGCGGGAAGATACAGGTGCACCCTGCGATACGCTGCTTCCTCCTGAAGTTTTGCACGCAGTCGGCTGTTGGCTGCCACGCCTCCGGCCACAGCCACATGGCGCACGTGAAAATGTTCCACGGCCGCCATGGTCTTTTCCACCAAAATATCCACCACGGCTTCTTGAAAACTGGCCGCCACGTCTTCGAGGCGGTATGGAAGGGCGGTGGGCGTTTCCAGCGGGGAACCATGTTTTTTGACAAAATAGGCCACCGCCGTCTTAATGCCGCTGAAACTGAAATCCAAAGAGCCCTTTTCCAGGTGAGCTTTGGGAAAGGAAAACGCTGTGGGATTTCCGCTTTGAGCAAGCCGATCGATGACGACGCCGCCCGGGTATCCCAGACCCAGCAGTTTCGCCACCTTGTCGTAGGCTTCTCCCGCCGCATCATCTCGAGTGGTCCCCACACAGCGGGATGTGCCGTCGGCATTCACGAAATACAGCGCTGTATGGCCGCCGGAAACCACCAGGCACACGAAAGGCTCTTCCGGTCGAGGTGTTTCCACGAAAGCTGCTTCCATGTGCCCTTCCAGGTGGTTGACGGCGATAAGAGGTTTCTTTAACGAGTAAGCCAATCCCTTGGCGGCGCTTAGGCCCACCAGAAGGGCACCGATGAGCCCGGGGCCTTGCGTCACCGCCAAGGCGTCCACATCTCGAAGCGTGACCCCGCCCGACCGTAAAGCTTCCGCCATGACCGGCAGCATGCTTTCCACATGTTTTCGAGACGCCAGCTCGGGCACCACGCCGCCATAGGGACTATGAACCGCGATTTGGCTTGCGACCACGTCCGACACGATGATACGCCCATCTCGTACCAATGCCGCAGCCGTCTCGTCACACGAAGTCTCAAGACCAAGAATAAGCATGGTTTTTCCCACCGCTTTCACGCTTCTAGGGCGCTTCACCGCGAATGAATCGGGCGGCTTCATCCACGTCCTCTTGACTGCCCACAAACAAAGGCACACGATCGTGTAAGGTTTCGGGTTCAATGTCGAGAATGCGCCGCAGCCCGTCCGTGGCGGCTCCGCCTGCCTGTTCGGCCACCATGGCCATGGGGGCCGCTTCAAACATAAGACGCAGTTTTCCTGAAGGTTTCTTGGGATCCTTACGGTCCGCAGGATACATAAAAATGCCGCCTTTCATAAGGTTTCGATGAAAATCGCTCACCAAAGATCCGATATAGCGTGCCGTATAAGGACGGCCCTTTTCCCGATCGGGGGTTTTCAGGTAATCCACATAGCGGCGAATCGAATCGTCCCAATAGTTGTAGTTGCCTTCATTGACACTGAAGATCTTTCCTCTCTTGGGAATGCGAATGTTTTCGTGGCTTAGGAAAAACTCTCCCAAAGCGGGGTGCAATGTGAAGCCGTGCACTCCCTGACCCGTGGTGTACACAAGCATGGTGCTGGAACCGTAAATAAAATAGCCGGCGGCCACCTGTTCCGTGCCGGGGCGCAACACTTCATCCAAGGTGACGGGACCGGTTTCGCGAAGGCGACGCCGAATGGAGAAAATGGTTCCCACACTTACGTTCACATCAATGTTGGAAGATCCGTCCAGAGGATCCATCAGCAAAATGTAAGGGCCGCGCGGAACCGTGCTGGGAATTTCGATGAGATCCGCATCCTCTTCGGAGGCGATGCAGCACAATTGCTCCGATTGACTCAATCGGCGAACCAAGACTCGGTGGGCAAAATCATCGAGCTTCTGGACCTGCTCCCCGTAGACGTTGATGTCTCCCGTAAACCCATAAATGTCGTTCAGTCCGGCCTTGTTCAGTTCTCGGTTGATAAGTTTCGCCGCAACCACCAGTTCGTTGAAAAGGAGCGTGAAGGCCCCTGTCGCCTGAGGCGTCAACCGCTGCTGTCGCAAAAGATGCTCGGTTACTGTAACGCCCACTTTCTTTCCTTGCATGGCCGCTGCCTCCCTTCTAAGACTGTTGTGATCTAAACTCCCTTTCACCCCCCGGACCTACAACGCCCTGCCGCCCATACCACGCCGTCATGGGCCATAGCAGCAGGAGTCATCGCCCTTCTAAAGCCACCCTTTGAACTTTAGGGCGGCCGCATCATAGCACTGAAGCCGCGCGGCATAAAAGACGTGTTTGCGTTATTCTCACCTTGACATAGCGAAGGGAAAGCGCTTAATTAGTCACAAAAGATTTGGAGGCAACGGAGCGACGATCAAGGATGGCGATATGCCCGCGGAACTTGTGGACGGCTATGCTCGGCGCGTGGATTATCTAAGGCTTTCCGTGACGGATCGGTGCAATCTTCGGTGCACTTACTGTATGCCGCCGGAAGGTTTTCGTTTTCTTCCCCATGAAGAGATCTTGCGTTACGAAGAGCTGTTGCGGCTTGTGCGCATTGCCGTGGGCTTGGGTATTTCCAAGGTGCGCATCACTGGCGGAGAACCTTTTGTGCGCAAGGACATTTTAGATTTTTTGGCGCGCCTTTGCGCCGTGTCCGGAATTCAGGATGTGAGTCTCACCACCAATGGGGTGCTTTTGGAGTCGTTGGTCCACGGGCTTTGGCAGGCAGGCATCCGTAGGCTTAATGTGAGCCTCGATACCCTGCAGCCCGCCAAATATGCGGCCATCACCGGAGAGGATGCTTTTTGGCGTGTGTGGCGTGGGTTGCATGCTGCCCTGGATTTAGGGTTTTCTCCCGTCAAGATTAATGTGGTGGCCATGAAAGGTGTCAACGATGACGAAATCGAAGCGCTGGCTCAACTCACTTTGACCTATCCATTCCACGTAAGATTCATAGAACTTATGCCCTTTCGCCCGGACGCCTACCAAGAACGTTACCTGTCCTCCGACCTTGTTATGCAGCGTCTTTCGGCCATGGGACCACTGGTTCCCACCGGTTCGGGAAACGGCAACGGCCCGGCACGCTATTTTCAGTTCCCTAAAGCCCATGGAAAAATTGGTTTGATCAGCCCCATGAGCCATCATTTCTGTCCCACGTGCAATCGGCTGCGGATCACCGCGGAAGGCTCCCTGCGAACATGCCTCTTTGACGACGGCCATGTGGACTTGCGTCGTCCCTTGCGCCATGGTTTTTCCGACGAACAGATCGCCGAAATCATTTTGCAAGCCGTGGCAAGAAAACCCAAAAGCCATCCTCTCGGCGGCGGGTCGGTGCCTCAGCGCAAATGCCATGCCCGCCCCATGACCTCCATCGGCGGCTAAGCGCCTCCCCAAGAACGGCAGCGCGCCGTATTTTTCCTGGCATTGGTATCACGAGTTCTCGAACAAGCTCCTAAAAAGCTGTTCGAGAAGGGCTTTTCCCCCTAAGGGATGGCACCACAGAGACGCAGAGCATAAAGAGGCGGGGCGCGCGGGCGTCTCAGCGCCGCGCCGCAACCCTTTGCGTCTCTGGGGTGAAACAACACGCCTGGCGTTTACCCGAATAGGCGCAGCGTCCCCATGAGCCCTGCCATAAGCCCGAAACCCAAGCCGATGATCCATTGCAGCTGGGTAAACCGCTTGTCCATAGCCTCAAAGCGGGCATTGGTTTCACGCTGCAACGCTTCGAAACGCTTATCGACAGCTTCAAAGCGGGCCATCATCTCACGCTGCAGCGCTTCAAAACGGGCATTCATTTCACGCTGGAGAGCCTCAAAGCGCTTTTCCGAAGCCTGGAAATGAGCATTCTGGATTTCCTTGAGGGCTCGCAGCTCTTCCTCAACGCGAACCACCCTTTCCATCAGGGAAAGTTCGCGGGCCCGCTGTTCGTTGTCCTTCACAAACGCGGCAAGCGTTTCCGATAAAACCTCTTTCGCTTTTTCTCGAAAAAGGGCTTCCACGCTCTGTGCGATCCACTCCTTCACTTCCCTCTCGCTCAAAGACGACCCGGCGAGGTTCATGGGCAAGGCTCCTTCTTTTGGCGTCTTTCATTGGAACTCTAGCACCCACCCCTTCTCCTGACAAGCGCCCATCGTAGGGCGGATGGAGGCGAAGCCGGAATCCGCCGCCATACTTAGAACGGCATAGCCGCCTCGAGGTTGCGGGAACCGTGGGTGTTGGAACGGAAGCGTACCCAGCGATGAGCATCGTCTGTGGTCTGACTGGCAAAAGTTATGGCATGGGCGACAGACTTTTTTTTGATTCGCCGAAGGCGTCCCACCCAGCCAAGTCGAGAATCCTGGTGAGTGCGCTCGGATGCAAGGGGTCTCGAGAGACAACCCGCAATGGCTGGGGTCCGACCCACAGGCTCTGGCCGCGCTGATGAGCGTAAAGTAGGTTGCCGCCGCGTGGGCCCCACCGAGATTCCTGGCAAAGGGCCGGTTTTTCCGACCCAGGGCCAAGGGCTGAATGTCGTTTTCGATAGAGGGCTTTCTGGAGGTTCTGGGTATTCTGTTCCAATTCCGTGGCATAGGCATGGAGCTTCTCGATAATGCTTTTGAACTCTACTTTGTCTTCAGGGAGGTTGCTGATATCTATTATCATGCCACGAGCGCCTTCGATAGTTTTTTATTCCTCGGATCCTCCTTGAGGCACAAACATATCTTACACTCTTCGCCTCATGGACTTTCTAAGATCGGTGGCCCCCAGTGCTAAGAAGACGCGAACGGGGCAGGGAAGCATCATGGGT
>FWPV01001326.1_pt1 | contig 69750 bp, 54 predicted proteins | sample 2228371 | NCBI WGS metagenome assembly FWPV01 (sample SAMEA103939776, study PRJEB20133) | metagenome
TAGAGTATCCTTTTTTTGTTTTTTATGCAATACCTATTTGCCAATAATTTGAACTGGACTGCCTGAGCACTGTACTTCTTGACAACCATTATGTTTTTTGTATAATACAGTCAGATTTTATGAAAGATTGGCTTTTAAAAAAGGAGATAATAAAATATGAGTGATGATGATCTAACACAGAAACAAATCAAACAAATGACAATGTTTGAAACTTACGATTTCCCATCTTATGAAGAAATAATGGATGCTTATGCTAGGGAATTTTCAAATTATATTCTACCCAAAGGAGATACTATATTCGGATTCTGGATGCAAACCTTAGCTGATTTGGAATTCTTAGACTTGGAATTACAAGGATTAACTGATGAATACACAATTGACCCTGTAAACAGAATAGTTGAATTCAAAGGTGATGAGGAATTTATACGGCTAAGAGTTGCCCATCTTGAAAAAGTTAAAGGGAAAACGACTCTCTATACTGATTTGGTAGACAAATTCGGCGATACGAATGCCTATGACTTCCATAATCTTTATCCTTACAAAGGTAAGTTTTATCCACGAGTTGTTAGAACCTTAATTAATGCCTTTAAATTAGAATTTCATTCGCTTCTTCTTGACCCTTTCAACGGGTCTGGAACTACTACCCATGAAGCTTCACTGATGGGTATTAAAAGTGTTGGTATAGATGTTACACCTATGGGAATTGTTTTATCTGAGTTGAAAAACAATTTACTTTTTATTGAAGAACATAAACTTAACTTTACGACAAACGAATTGCAGGATATCTTAGAGGCAATAGAAAATAGAAAATGGCAACATGCCGATTCTCGGATACACAAATTAATGTTAGCAATATATTTTGATACGGTTGATGCTTTTGTAAGGACATCAAGATATAACAAAAAAGGTAAGTTAGGTCTCTTTATTGAAAAGTTAAACTACATAAAAAATTGCCATAAAAAGACAATGGAAATTAAAGAAAAGTATGAGCTTAAATTTGAACCAGCTCGCATTATAGAAGAAGACATACTCGAACTAAAAAATATGAACGAAATGCAAGAAAAGTTTGATGCGTGTATTACAAGCCCACCTTACTATTTTTCTATAGATTATGTGGGAAAAGACAAGATTGCTTATGATTATTTAGGTGCAAATATGAGAAAGATTGAATCAAAATATTTGGGTATGAAAGATGGAAAGCCAAGAGGTAATTATAGTGGATTGCCTACAAAAGTTGCTATGTATTATGACGACCTAAAAGAATCCATAAAAAATATCTTCTGGGCATTAAAACCCGGTGGCAAGTTAGCAATCATAATTGGAGATAGCACTGTTAAGGGCAAAAAAATTCCTACCACTATGACAACTAAGAAATTTTGTGAGGAGGTTGGATTTAAGTTTGAAAAACTGATATTCAATCCTCTTTTAGGTGCTCGCAATAGAGCAATAAGAGGAGAAAGCGTAATAATCTGTGAGAAGAGGTAAAAATATGATTACAAAAAGAAATCTTCTCTGTGTAAAAGCGAAAGAAAAATTAGACCTCGGTCAGTTATTACTTTATGAGCCATATAAAAATATATTAGTGAACTTGAAGGAATTATGTATTGATATTAATGCTAAGGATTTTGACCCCATTGCCAAAGCATATCATGGATTATTAAGTGTTCCCTCAGACATTAAAGAATATTATGAATCTTTATTGGGGGTAACTGCTTATTATCAAGCGAGTAAAGGTGGAAGGGGAAGATATATTGAGAAGAAAATTGCCTCTGCTTTTGAAAGAGGTGTATGGAAAAATTATCTAATAAATAACTATATTTGATTCTTGTGGATCAATTTGTTGGAAAATGAATATAAGTCTGTATCAACACAGTAGCTTGTATCAACATAGTCAAACGGATGTCTTATTGCTAAACTGTTGGAAAAATTAGGCACATCTGATTTAGAATTTCCCTTTGACAAGTCAAAGAATTTGTGTACAAGGAGAAAAATATTATGAAATATAAATTCAAACCCGGCGTATCCTTGCGTTTCGGCGAAATACCAGAAAACGACGAAAACCTATATGCACTTTCCAAAAGCGGACTAGATTATGTAGAGATAACTTATGTTTCATATTGTGATAATATAGCTTGGACTGACTCAGTTCGCAAAATACTCGCAAATACCCCAATAAAGATCAATAGTGTTCATGCTCCATTCAGCAGAGAAATTGACATCTCCCGCCTTGACAGTGGGTATGACTACGCGATACAAGAGATCAGCAAGTCTATAAAAGTGACAGAACAACTCGGTGCAGGTATTCTAGTTATACATGGAAGCTCTGAGCCGATTGATGACGATGACCGTATCAAAAGGGTCGCCAGATGCAGATCAAGTCTCGGTATATTGTGCGAAAAGGCAAAATCAGCAGGCATAAAGCTTGCAATTGAAATGTTACCTAGAACCTGTCTTGGAAACACTGCTGACGAATTACAAATATTGCTAGAAGGTTTGCCTGTTGAATATATAGGATTTTGTCTGGATGTCAATCATGCAAAAGATCATACGAAAATACCAGATATCGTCAAACAACTAGGCGATAGAATTATCACTTTGCATATCTCTGATTATGACGGAATTGACGAAAAACACTGGATGCCGTTTAAAGGCTTAATAGATTGGCAAGCCTTTGTCAATGCCCTTAGCGATATAGAATACAATGGAGCATTTATCTACGAAGCAAACCTTGAAGGTAACACCATAACCGAAAAATTGGACAATGTATTATCCAATTTCAATGCTATTTTGTCTGTCGCACAGAGATGATTGTAATTCTTTGGCGGATATAAAACTATGCTTGATCTGATAAAATCCATTGTTGACTACGCTTATGATAATATCCCATTATATCGCAGGCTATATCAAAAGAAACCTAATATAAACTCATTAGCAGATTTCAGGAAACTGCCCTATCTCAGAATCAGCGATTTATGTGCTAATCCTTTTGCAGATTCTATATCCGATATTGATGAAATTATCTGTATCTTGCCCCCGATAGAAAATAAGTCTGTTTTCCCCTTGCCAAGGCTTGAAAGTTTTTATGATAGAGACGTTAGATACAATACATTTTATTATTTGCTTAACCAAACGAACATTGAAGAGGGCTCTACTTTTGCCGTAATTACCGATACAAAGCATGCCTATTATTGCGGAGAGATCGTCAACAATCTCTTGTTTTATAAATACCAGACCTCAATGTTTTTCTTACGAGATCATGCCCAATGTGAAATGTATCAATGGATAAATAAGATCAAACCTGACTGCCTGTTTCTCGGCACAGATAAAATCCTTGATGAAGTAATAGAATGGGATATCCCATATATTTTGACGATAAACAAATATTATAAAAACCTATCAAATGAAAGAGTAAAACACTATGATATATATTCCATTAGCGAAATAAGTTGGGTCGGCATCAGAATTGGAGACAGTTATGAATATCCGAAGGAAGTTTTCTACATTGAATCAGACTCAATAGATGATACACTTGTATTGACGACTATTGACAACTATCTTCAACCATTCATAAGATATAAAACAAGGGATAAAACCAAGATCATTGACGAAAATCATTTTTTGATAACTTACATTGGTGAACATTGATGATATTAGACCCAAGTTTTGAATGTGCAGATCAAGAATTATTGCTCAAAGACATAATAAAGCCCAGATTATCGTCACTATTTATAAGAGTCTATGACACTTTCTCCTATTACAGATGGCAGTTTGACAAAGCAAAAGTTGATCCTTGTATAGACCCCATTGAAGCATTGGAAAGACTACCTTTTATGACCAAAAGTGATTATATGATGCTTGAAAGTGACGCATTTCTTCAAATAAACAGACATTTATTCTATCTGGAAACAACATCAGGATCAACGGGAAGACCAAAAAGGCGATTTCAAAGCATAAATGATGAAATAAATGAGATGAGATTGGCTACTAGGGCTTTCTACGGATTTAATGTATCAAAAGACGATATTGTTTTGTTTATAGATGTTGGCAATCCAAGCATCTATATATGGTTTGCTAAGGCATTGGAGGACCTCGGCGTTAAGGATACCATATATTACGGGATTCAGTCAGATTTTGATAGATCATTAAAGGGCATACTCAAACTTGATCCGACAATAATAGTCACTGTCCCTAGTCTTTTGGTAAGGTCTTATGAGGCTTTACTACAAATGTATAGTAACAGTAAGACAAATCTTAGAAAAATAGTTTATTTCGGCGAAAAGATGAGCGATAGCTTTCGCAGGCAATTAGAAAAAGAATTAAATGTTGAGATTTTTTCTCACTATGGCGGAACAGAAGTAAGCACGATCGGCGGAGAATGCACACAGCATAGCGGTATTCACATATATAATGACGTTAGTTATCCAAGTTTGATAGACCCTAAAAAGGTAAATGAAACAACATACGAAGGCGAGATCGCTTGGACAACAACTCAGATTGACGTCCAGCCTGTCATCAAATATCGTATAGGCGATGTTGTCCGCATTGACTATTCCCCTTGCTTGTGTGGAAGGACATCTCCACGAATTATGATTATCGGCAGAACTGATGATAGTTTTAGCATCTTGGGCGAGAAGTTTTATTATGATACTATTCTTAATACAGTGTATTCAAACATAAATGAAATAGGATTTATGCAGATAATTCTTTCTACGGATCAGAAGAAAGATAAACTAACTATAATTCTGCCTGAGAGGCTTGTAAGTAAAGAGAAAGAGATTCTTGATGCTTTACATCGGACAAATGAGTTGGAATATTTCTTAACTGAGGATTTCGTTCGAATTGAACTGAAATTTGTCACTAATGACTTTTTTTCAGGGAGAAAGATACCATCAATCATTGACCGACGTGTTTATTGAGAAGTTGATCTTAAATGAAGATCAGACAGTTTACGAGAGACAATTAATATGAAAGACATTCAGATTGAAAGTGAAAAATCCAGATCAAAGAAGCGTTGGACTGACGAAGACCGCGAATTTCTATTGAATAATTACGCAAAAATGAGTAATATGGAGCTAGCAGAGCATTTTGGGACGTCAGTTGATTCGATAGCATTTCAACTGCGAAAAATGAATCTGCGTAGAATTAGACACTGGGACGAAAGCAAGGACAATTATTTAAAAAAGAACTATCTTGTAATGACAAACAAGGAACTTGCAAAGAGGCTAAAAAAAACGCCGTTAGCGATCAACAATAGACTTATAAGGCTTGGACTTCGTCGGACTTTTAAGTGGACAGCTGAATCAGAAAAATTTTTGTTAGATAACTACCTGACGATGTCTGATAGTGAAATGGCAGATGCCCTGTTGACAACCCCTGCGTCTGTTTCGCAAAAACTAAGAAGGATGAAGTTAACAAGACTGTCAAAACAAGGTAATATTAAAGAGAGGGAATGACTATGTGCCAAATTATCTCTATACTGATGACATTTTCTATGGCTATATCAAATTCAGATATGACAATGTCTGAAAATCTCGGTTATAAACCTACCGATAAATTACTGATAATTCACGCAGACGATATTGGGATGTGTCATTCAGTAAATTATGCAACTATATCTGCATTTAAGTCAGGAATAGTGACCTGCGGTAGCATTATGGTTCCATGTCCATGGTTTCCTGAGTTTGCCGCTTATTATCGCGAAAACCCGGATATTGATGTTGGAATACACTTAACGACCACAAGCGAATGGAAATACTATCGATGGGGACCAGTTGCACCGAAGGACAAAGTGCCAAGTTTGCTTGATAGTGAAGGGTTCTTATGGCGTTCAACAGAGGAATTTAAACAACATGCTAAACCAGAGGAAGTGGAAATAGAATTAAGGGCACAGATAAAACGGGCTCTGCAATTCGGGATAAAACCAACTCATCTTGATACTCATATGGGGACAGTATTTGCTAAACCAGAGTTTTTAGAGATTTACTTGCGTCTTGGAAAAGAGTATAATATAACTCCAATGCTGATCAAAATGACTCCTGACATTATAAAACGTCTCAAAGATATGAAAAGCGATCTTGCGGATAAGATAGAGGGGATGAATTTCTCTGATATGCCATATCTTGATGAATTAGTTTCAACAGGTTCTGGGCAGACTTATGAAGAGGTAAAAGCATCTTATTATGACGCTTTGAGGAATCTAAAACCTGGTGTAAATCAAATAGTTGTTCATCTCGGTATGGATGATGAAGAACTAAAACATATAACTAATAGCTATTTACATCGTTATTATGATTACAAAGTGTTCACTGATCCAGAGACAAAAAGCTTAATTGATGAACTCGGGATCAAGCTTATCGGCTGGAAGGATATGAAGGTCAAGGATCGGGATTAAAGACTGGAAGTGATGGATTTGAGAGTGGGGAGAAATGATCCGTGTCCATGTGGCAGTGGCAAGAAATATAAGAAATGTTGTATGTTAAAGGATATTGTAGATATTCAAACCGATAAATCGGTTAGGATTCAACCAGAATTCAATGGACAGAGAAATCCAAGATCAGATGAAATTGAAAATAACATCAACAGGGCAATTAACTTGATGGAAAATGGCAAATACGAACAATCTGCAAAGGTATTTAGATCGGTTATCCTTATGGATAAAGATAACTATAAGGCGATGACTGGTCTTGGAAAATGCCTTGCAGAAATGGGAATGATAGCAGAAGCCTGCAAATGTTTTAAAAAAGCATTAGAGATAAATCCAAATTACTCACAGGCAAAACTTAATCTTGCATTTTACAATAAAAATGAGTAAAAATATGGTTATGGAGTTTTACTAATTTTCGGTCAGATCAATGACAGCCTAACAATCACTGTCGGATTTGACAAAGCATAAAACTTATGGAATAGGAGAAAAAAATGGGACGAATCAAACAATCAGTTTGCTATTGGTGTTTTGCCAATAAAGTCAAACCAGAGGATTTAATTAAAGAGGCGGCTAAAATTGGATATGCATCAATTGAAATGCCGCCACAAGAATATTATGGTATGATCAGAGATCAAGGAATGGTAATAGCAACCGCTATTGGTCACAGTTCATTGACAGATGGACTTAACAAACGCTCCAACCATGATAGAATAGAACAGGAAATTCTGAAAAATCTAGAAGTTGCAAAAAAGAATGGGATCGTATGCCTGATCTGCTTTTCTGGTAATCGTAATGGTCTATCAGATGAAGAGGGCTTGGATGCAACAACCGAAGGTTTGATGAGGGTTGCAAAAGCAGCAGAAGATGCAGGCGTCTATTTGGTATTAGAATTGCTTAATAGTAAGAGAGATCACAAGGATTATCAATGCGACCATACCACATGGGGCGCTGAGGTAATAAGAAGGGTTAATTCTCCGAAAGTTAAATTGCTTTATGACATTTACCATATGCAAATAATGGAAGGCGATATAATTCAAACCATTAAAGACAATATACAATATATTGGTCATTTCCATACAGCAGGCAACCCGGGACGTAGAGACCTTGACGAGGATCAAGAACTTTATTATCCTGCTATTATGCGAGCGATCGCAAATACTGATTATGATCTTTATGTTGGACAGGAATTCGTGCCGAAAGGCGATCCAATAGAAGCATTGAAAACTGCTTTCAAAATTTGTGACGTGTAAAATCTTTTAGATTAGATGATAATTAAACACAGAGAGATTGAAAGATGATCTTTCTGTGTTTTTTGGATGATTTGTCTTGAAAGGATGATAAATGCATACTGACACACTAAAAAGAGATGAAGTCAGATCAGCACTTGAACGTAAAGGATGCCGAAGAGTCCCGTTAATGATCAGGATGTGGATCGGCGGAGATTGCTATGATGCTTATGGAGACAGGCTCCGCAATTTTGTTAACACTATTCCGGAGGACTTCTTACTAGTAGGTTTTAGGGCACCTGGTGGTTGGGAATCTCCTTCTGACTATCCAGAATATCGTTGGGCAATAAGAGATAAACCAGATGAAGATGAAACCGCAAAAGGTATAGATTCACGAAGGTTTTTGAGCAAATGGGACTATCTGGATGAGTATATTGAAAAGATGCCTGATCCAATAATACCAGATTTTTTTGAAGGAGCTATAAAAGTAAGGGCAGACAATCCTGATGCTTTTGTTGTAGGTATGAACTTCTTTTGTTTTTATGAAAGGCTTTGGACTATCCGTGGAATGCAAGACCTACTTGCTGACTTTTTATTGGAACCGGAGAAGGTTATGCGATTGACAAACGCAGTTCGTGATTTTCATTTGAAGGTTATAAAAGGTTACGGGACTGCTAAAGTTGATGCTATATACACAAGCGATGATATGGGAACGCAGGAATCTTTATTTTTCAGTCCAGAGGTGTTCAGAAAATTTATCAAACCTGCCTATGCTTCGTTGATAGAGGAAGCACATTCATACGATATGCAGTTTTGGCTTCATACATGCGGAAATGTCACAGCCATAATGGAAGATCTAATTGATATAGGTTTGGATGTGATCCATCCTATTCAGCCCTATGCAATGGATGCAAAAGCAACAGTTGAGGCTTTCGGTGGAAGAATTAACTTTATGCCGGGAATTGACGTCCAACATCTTCTTCCACACTGTTCAAAAGAGGAAGTTATAAAAGGCACAAAGGAATTAATAGACACATTTCTCCAACCAGGTGGAGGAATGATATTCTCTCTGTCAAATGCTATTCATACTGACGTGCCTTGTGAAAATATAGAAGCGTTTATGCAAACTGCTTATGAATATGGTATCGAGGCATGTTCAAAAACTAGTAACAGATAAGAAAATCTCTAGTGATTTAAATTAAATCTCCCTTTTCCAAAGGGAGATTTAATTTAAATTATATGGGTTAAGATTAAAATATTTTAATAAATATCTACATTATCCTATATACTTCATAGGAGTTATTTTTTGTCCGATCTTATGTCCGATCATCAGTTTTTTCTTGAATTTTTAATCCTTTCTTATGTTATTGTCTTCTAATTCCAATCAACAGCTACTATTCTATAAAAACTGATGGTAAATCAGTTGAAAAGGTTTCTTTTGTAATATATCTTTGAAAGTTTTATGATAGACATTGATAAATTAGTGATTATATTTCTAAAAGGAGCAAAAAATGCCAACTAACGAAGAGAAGCAGGCAGTATGGCAAGCATATTATAGTCGCAAACCTACTAGGGTTCCGGTCACTTACGGAATAAATCCCCGAGTGGTGCTTTTTAACAAAAGTCTAAACCCATTTGGAATCACATTTGAGGATTATTTTAACAATGCTTCTGCCCTTATTGAGATTCAGATCAGGTTTGCTGAATACGTAGGGGAGTGCATAAATCAATATCGTGATAGTCCAGTTGAGCGACCGAAACATGTAAATTTTTACATAGATAACCAAAATTCCTATGATTCTCTCTATTTTGGCACACCGCTTGAATTTCGTGATGGACAGGTTGCAGATACTATACCAATTCTTTCGGGATCAGACAAATATCGCATATTTGATATGGACATTGAGCATCCATTAGACAACCCCTTCATTAAGCATTGTCTAAAACGATATGAGGATGTCAAAAATGCGATACCGCGGTTATCTTATAAAGGTATGACGTTCAGTGTAAGTCCTCCATTATTGGGATTTGACGGGCATCTAACCATTGCAACCTGTCTACGGGGCTCTGAGCTTTACGTTGATATTTACGAAGACCCTGAATATTTTCATCGCTTGTTGAGTTTTATTCACAATGCGGTAGTTATTCGCAATAATGTCTTAGCTGAATTCTTCTGTCATAAAGCTTTCAACGGGAAAAGAGGAGGATTTGCAGACGACTCAATTCAACTTATATCGCTGAAAACTTATAAAGAAATGGTTATGCCTTATCATAAGAAGTGGTATTCGCTTTGGTCAGAAGAAGGACCACATAGTATGCATCTTTGCGGCGATGCGACAAGGCATTTCCCAACCATAGTCAAGGAGTTAAATGTTGACAGTTTTGATACTGGATTTCCTGTTGATTTTGCTTGGTTAAGGAAAGCGGTCGGAAATGACATTGAGATACTGGGAGGACCCGAAGTATCTATTTTACTTAACTGCACGCCTGAACAGGTTTATAATCGCACAAAAGAGATATTACAATCAGGAATTATGGAAGGCGGAAGATTTATCCTGCGGGATGCGAATAACCTTCCACCAAATGTTCCAGAAGAGAATCTCTCTGCGATGTATAACTGTTGCCTTGAACACGGAAATTATCACTAAATATGTTATTAAAAAATCTGCGACAATATAGCTTTATTCAAACTTTGACTTTATATTTTCCCTATAAACAGGTTTTTAAGTATATATCTTCAAGGCTTGAATTCTGCTCGCGGAAGGAGAGAACTTTAACCTTTTCATTGACTAAAATTGTCAATATTTTATACATATCCTCTTTATTTCCTTTGAATTGAGCTTTGATAGTGTTGCCTTTGACGTCTATCGCCCCGATCTCCTCTTGACTTTGCAAAATCTCCTTAGCAAATTCCATGTTATCATATACCACGATCTCAATAGCCAACGCCTCCCCTATTTGCGAGAGAATGCTATCAATAGAACCACTGAAAATCAGCCTTCCGTCTTTCATTATACCGATCTTGTTGCAGATGGGCGATAGGTCTGTAAGTGTGTTTGATGCCATAATAATTGTTTTTCCCATACTCGCTAGCTCTTTTATGATCTCTTTAATCTCAATTTTTGCCTTGGTGTCAAGAAGGCATATTGGGTCATCAAGTATCAATAATGATGGGTCATGGATAAGCGCCTTTGCGATGCTAAGACGTTTCCTTACTCCAAGAGATAATGTGTTAACTTTATAGTTACTACTGGAAGTCAGTTCCATAAGCTCTAAAACGTCGTTGACAACCTTCTGACGTTCGTTTCTTGATATTTTGTAAGCACTAGCAAAAAAGTCCAAGTATTCACGAGTTTTCAATTCATTAAAAGAGTCTGAATGATCGGGCACGTAGCCGATCAAAGCCCTTATTTTTTGAGGTTTTTTTGATATATCTTGATCAAATATGCGGACTATACCTGTGGAAGGTCTTATGATTGTTGCCAATATTTTGAGAAGGATTGATTTCCCAGAGCCATTCGAGCCAATTAGCCCGTAAATATCGCCGACCTCAACTTGCAAGTTTACATCATCAATTATGACGCGTGATCCGATTAGTTTTTTTAGATTAGAAGTGTATACAATAGTCTCTGTTTCTGACATAATTTATATTATAGATATAAATTGATTTTAATTTCAAAGCTATGTTTTGATCATCAGATGATCTGATTTATAATAGACATAAGTCCATCAAGAGATTGCTTTGTGCCATCAATCTTTGAGCCATTTTCAGCAGTGCAATGGGTCTCGAGTGCGATAACTCCTTGATAATTATCTTTCATAAGTGCAGTTAATTGCCCTTTATAGTCAACATTTCCCTGTCCAATCGGTTTCCATACTCTATTTCCCGATTCGTCAAAGATCGCATCCTTGACGTGAACATGTATAATTTTATGTTTGATCTTTTCGTATCCATCTGGATATGGTGCTTTTTCTCCTGCGGCGTATGCGTTTCCTGGGTCCCAGATCAATTTCAGGTTTGGCGAATCAAAATGTTCAAATAATCTGACAAGGTCGTCGCTTGTGCCGATATTGCCAGAGCTGACATTTTCAAACCCAAGGATTACTCCTTCTCTTTCGGCAATTTTGATAGGAAGTTCCATTTTTTCAAATATGCGATCCCAGTCAGGATTCTGTTCCTTCCAAAACGAAAAAAGTCTGACCACATTAGTATTAAACAAAGGCGCTATCTTTATTGATCTTAGCAGATGATCTATATGCTGTGAATATTCCTGATCATTTGATAGATAACATCTTAGCGTCAAAGAGTCTATATTGGTGACAATCATCCCGCTTTTTTTGACAATGCTTATGATTTTGCTAAGTGTCCCATAATCAACATCACAGATATTTTTTCCCCAGACATTGTGTAGTTCAATATACTGCAATCCCCATGATTTAGCGATCTCTATTGCTTCTATTAGGTCAGTGCTAATCTCGTCAGTAACAACGCCGATCTTAAACATAAGTATCTCCTATCAATCTAATCTAACAAGCTTAGCCTCCGATATAGGTTCTAATGATCTTATCCTTTCAATAACGTCTTTTGCAACAGGATTATCAAGTGTGATCACAGCCATTGCTTCACTAAAAGGCTTTTCTCTGCCTAGGCTCATTCCAGCTATATTGATATTATATTCCCCAAGGATGTTTCCCAATGCGCCCATAATGCCCGGTCTATCATGTTTAGTGCGCAAAAAGAGCAGGTGCCCTGACGGCATAACGTCAAGATGGTATCCATCGATTTCTATGATTCTCGGTTCTTTTGTCCCAAAGATTGTCCCTGCTATTCGCCTTTTAGTTTTGTCAGTTCTAACTGTGACAGTGATCATATTTACAAAATCGTCAATTTCAATGCTTTTAGTCTCTGATACTCTTATACCTCTTTCGCGGCAGATAAAAGCTGAGTTGACATAGTTGACAAGATCACCAAGAAATGACTGAAGCAGTCCTTTTTGAACTGCTATACTAATTATTTCGGTAGGCGATGTTGCTATTTCTCCATTATAATCAATATTAATTTCAATTACATGACCTTCAACAAGTTGTCCGTGGATGTTGCCGATTTTTTCTGCAAGAGACATATATGGTCTGAGTTTCTCCGCATCACCAAGATCAAGCGTTATCATATTGACCGCATTATGGACAGGTCTGCCTTTTAAAGCATCTACTACCTGATGGGCAATTTCCACTGATACATTGACCAGTGCTTCCCTTGTAGATGCCCCCAGATGTGGCGTCGCAAGGACGGAATCTAATCCGATCAAAGGGTTTCCTTTTGGAGGTTCTTGTTCAAATACATCTAATGCTGCACCAGCGACCTTTCCGCTTATTATGGCATTATAAAGAGCTTTTTCATCACAGATTCCGCCTCTTGCACAGTTTATAATTCTAACTCCATTTTTCATCATATTGAAAGCATTTTCGTCAAGAAGATCGCAGGTTTCTTCGTTTAGTGGGAGATGGACAGTTATATAGTCTGATCTGCGAAACAGTTCCTGTTTATCTACAAGCTCAACATTGAGTTTGTTTGCTATTTCAGGGGATATGTAAGGGTCAACTGCGATTATACGCATTCCAAAGGCTTGAGCACGTTTAGCCACCTCTGTTCCAATTCTTCCCAGACCGATTATGCCGAGAGTTTTGCCGTATATTTCGACGCCGATAAATTTTTGTCGTTCCCATTCTCCACTTTTCATAGACGCACTTGCAGGGGCAATGTTTCTTGATAAAGCCAAAATCAGTGTCAATGTATGTTCCGCGGCGGATATAGTATTTGCATTAGGCGTATTGACAACTATTATCCCTTGTCTTGTTGCTGCATTTACATCAACATTATCAACCCCAACACCTGCTCTTCCGATGACTTTTAGTTTTTTCCCTGCCTTGATCACATCTGCGGTAACCTTCGTTCCACTTCTGACGATAAGTGCATCATAATCAGCTATTCGTTCTATCAAATCTTCATAGGAGAGTTTTGTCTCTATATCCACAGATATATCTTCCTCGTTATTGAGGATTTCAATCCCTTTATCGGATAAATGTTCGGTAATCAATACTTTCATTTTCTATGCCTTTTTGTCAACATCGGTTTTTATGCGATCTATGACTGATTGGATTGGCATAGCGCCAAGGTCTTCTCCGCTTCTCAGTCTCACTGCTACATTATTGGCTTCTGCTTCGCGTTTTCCTACGACCAACATATACGGTATTTTTTCAAGTTGTGCTTCTCTGATCTTAAAACCGAGTTTTTCGACCCTTAAATCTGTTTCAACTCTCAAACCGTGTTTTGTCATTTCCTCTTTAACTTTTATTGCATAGTCATCAATGTCACTTGTAACTGGAAGTATTCTCGCCTGAACAGGAGAAAGCCATACAGGGAAAGCCCCTGCATAATGCTCTACTAGCCCACCAAAGAAACGTTCTAGCGACCCCAAAACTACTCTATGCACCATTACAACTGGATGTGGCTGACCATCTTGACCGATATATGTCACGTCAAACCTCTGCGGTTCGTTAAAATCAAACTGAATTGTAGGTCCTTGATGTGCCCTTCCGAGCGCATCAAGCAGTTTTATATCTATTTTTGGTCCATAGAATACCGCTTCGCCCTCCATACGTGTATATTCTAGGTCTCTCGCTTTTATAGCTGTGATTAAGGCTGATTCCGCCTGTTCCCACATTTCATCGGTTCCTAGATACCTGTCTTTATGTTCATCTCTAACGCTAAGTTCTATCTTAAATTCTTCATATCCAAATGTCTTTAACATAAATAAAGCAAGGTCTAGTGCTGATAATATCTCGTCAGGCGCTTGTTCGGGAGTGCAGAAGATATGAGCATCATCCTGCGTAAACCCTCTAACACGAAACAGACCCGTCAAAGTGCCTGAACGCTCATAGCGATAAACAGTCCCCAACTCGGCATACCTTATTGGCAGTTCACGATAGCTTCGCATTTTCGTCTGATAAATAAGTATATGTCCAGGACAGTTCATAGGTTTTAAAACGTATTCTTGGTCCTCAACTTCAAGCACAAACATATTTTCACGGAAGAAACTATAATGTCCTGATGTATTCCAAAGGTCAGACTTTGCGATATGCGGAGTAATGACAAGTTCATAGCCACGTTTTAGATGTTCATCTTTCCAAAAATCCTCTATAATACGACGTATGAGAGCACCTTTTGGATGCCAGTATACAAGACCAGGACCAGCTTGTTGTTCGTGAAGGCTAAATAGATCAAGTTCTCTACCAAGTTTCCTATGATCCCGTTTCTGTGCTTCATCTATTTTTTTGAGATGCAATTCAAGCTCTTCTTGTGTTTCATAAGACACACCATAGATTCTCTGAAGCATCTTTTGATTTTCATCGCCACGCCAATAAGCACCCGCTATGCTCAGCAATTTGAATGCTTTAATTCTGCCAGTGCTTTTGAGATGTGGTCCTCGGCAAAGATCAACGAAATTATCGTGTCTATACACAGAAACATTGTCATCGTCAATTCCATCTAGCAATTCTAGCTTATATTTTTCGTCAAGTTCGGTAAAGAGTTGTATAGCATCTGGTTTTGATATTTCGCTACGGAAAAATGGCAAATTAGCGTTGATCACATCACGCATTTTTTGCTCAATTCGCTCTATATCCTCAGGCGTGAACGGTCGGTCAATATCAAAATCATAATAAAATCCATCTTTGATGGCTGGTCCAATGGCAAGTTTTGCATCAGGAAAAAGCATTTTTACTGCGCTAGCCATAACATGCGATGTGCTATGCCAGTAAATTTCTTTTCCTTCTTCGCTATCAAAATTTACGATTTCAATACTGCAATTATCTTTTAATTTTTCAGTTAAATCAACCAATTGTCCGTTCACTTTGATAGCGATCGCATTTTCAGCAAGACCTTCATCAATTGATGAAATTATTTCAAAAAAAGTTAGACCAACAGGGAAATTTTTCCGTAATCCATCAGGAAATTCAACAGCAACTTCAGCCATATTATTCATATCCTTATAAAATGAGTAGTTTAGTTTTAGAGATGAGACTAAAAGTTTTACCCTCCAATAAAGATTTTAATCCAAAACGTTGAGATCAGATTTTCAACATTTTATCTATCGCTTCCCAAGCCTTAGCCCTTATATCTTCTGGAACGGTTATCTCATAGACCATATCCTCTAATGACCATAATATCTTTTCCAATGTGTTTAATTTCATATTTGGACAGTCTGATAATTTTGTTGCGGGATAGAATTTTTTATCGGGATTTTGCTTGCTAAGTGTATATAGTAAACCGATCTCTGTCCCGACTATGAACTCTTTATCAGGCGACTCTTTTGCGTATTTAAGCATTCCACCGGTGCTAAGCGCTACATCTGCTAATTCAATGACATCAGATGTGCATTCGGGGTGAACCATAACTTTGGCATTTGGATATTTTGCTTTCATATTGATTATGTCTTGGGCAAGTATGCGATGATGTGTTGGACAATAACCGTTCCATAATATCATCTCTCGTCCTGTTTGTTTTGAGACATAATCGCCAAGACTTTTGTCTGGGATGAAAATTATCTGTTCTTCTTTTGGAATTGAGTTTACCACTTTTACAGCATTTGCAGATGTGCAACATATATCGCTCTCAGCCTTAACTGCGGCGGTTGAGTTGACATAACAGACAACCTTCGCTTCTGGATGGAGTTTTTTCATCTCACGAAGCTGACGGACTGTTATCATATTCGCCATAGGGCATCCTGCGTTTTCATCTGGGACAAGGACGGTTTTGTCTGGACAGATTATCTTGGCAGTTTCAGCCATAAATCGCACGCCACAGAAAAGGATTATTTTTGCCTTTGTTTTTGATGCTTCAATAGATAATCCCAGTGAATCCCCTAAAAAATCTGCTATATCTTGCACTTCGGGAATTTGATAGTTATGAGCAAGTATGACGACATCATATTTTTCTTTCAGTTGTTTGATCTTTTGAACCAATTCTTCGTTAGACATTACATCTTCACCTTTACCAAATAATCAGCTCAACCTGCCAGTATTCAAATAGACTGGCTCACCTTTTTGACTAGATTCACGGATTGCGGAGATAATTTTTGTTGCTATCAAGCCATCTTGACCAGTAACTATTGGAGTTTTGTCATTAATCACGCAATCAATAAAATGTTTTATACTTTCAATTGCAAATCCCATCTGTTTGCCGTGTATAACCGGATAAACGAAAACATCGGGATAAGTTGCCTTGTCAGAAGTATATTTCTGTATAGTCCTATGACTACTTACATCTATGTAAACAGCCCCGTCGCTTCCGATTATTTCGCACTTAAAATCGATGACCGTTGGCAATGAATCGGGTAATATCCAACAGTTTTCAACAGTAGCAACGCCACCGTTTTGAAATTCCAACATTGCTTGATAAAAGTCAGGGGTTTCAACGCCTTTTGACTTCAAAACCTCTGACCTTGAAACCGCATAAACCTTATAAACCTCGTCATTAAATAACCATCTAGTAAGGTCAATAACATGACTTCCTACAAACCAGACAACCTCTGATTTGCTAGCCCAGCTAAGCATATTCATAGGCACAAAGATCGTATCATTTAATCTAATTGATACCATCATTGGTTTGCCAAGCTCGCCGGTTTCAATAGAAGTTTTTGCGGACACAAATGGCGGATTCCATCTGTTATGGAAATCTACCATTAATTTGGTATTTTCATCTTTTGCAGAGAGAATTTTCTCACAGTCCTCAACTGATGTAGCTAATGGTTTTTCAATCAAAACATGTTTGCCAGCGTTTAGTGCATAAACTGCTATATCAGTATGGGCAAAATCAGGCGTCGCTATTGACACAGCTGATATATCATCGCGGTCAATAAGTTTTTTATAGTCTGTATAATAGTCTTTGACATTATATTTTTCTGCTATCTCCTTTGCTCTGTTTTCTCGCAGATCGCAAATCGCTTTTAGTTCTATATCAGGTGTTGAAGAATAGACCTTTGCGTGCATTTCTCCCCATAGACCTGTGCCGATCAATCCAAAACCTAGTTTTTTCATAATCTGTTCCTTTTTATTGAATATAAGATATAATATCTCTATAATTATCTTATCCCTTAATTATCTTATCATTTGTCCGACGTCCTCGCGGACCCTTCTCAGCTTTGACATAGTAATTGAATAATGGATCACAGTTAATATAAAGAATATCCAAGGACGGATAACGTCTCCACTTAGCAGGAAAAAGATTAGCCCATTAAGGGCAATAGTTTCTCCAAGTGCTGACATCAATATAAAGCCTATACGAACTTGACTAACTATTAGTTTAAGTGCTTCTAATGGGTCTGATATTGAGCGAAATCTTGAAGATAGCTTGTCGGAATTAAGCATTATATTTGACAGAAGTATTGACACAATAAATATACTGACAACAACTAGTATCAGTGCTACTAGGATGATCATCTGTTGTTGTCCCCATTGAGGTTGAACTGATAGTATCCCTGAGAAAACCAAGAACGCATATAAGACCATTGCAAGATAGATAACAAGGACTATCGTTTTAATTTTTGCATACTCTTTTTCCCAATATTCAGACATAATTATTCCTTTATCATTTATTCTGGGACAACTACAAGAGTTGCCCCACATTTCATTAGTAGCTAGATTTTACATTTCCCCAAGTTATTGGGAGCTTTCCTTCACTATCAACAGGTGCCATAAACAATTTTGGAGTGCATTCGTCTGCTGAATCACAGATAGCCCAATTATCAAAGGAAACATTAGTTTTTCCGGTCCCTTGATTTGAGCCACCATTCAAACCACAATTTCCGCTTGCTGGTCTGACTGCACCGAAGTCAAGATTGCTTTCTAGTAACCACTTGGTTGGTTCATTTTCTCCATCAGGCCATATTTTCCCATAGAATCCTTTATCACTAATCATTGCCTTCATCCAATACCATTTTCCTATCTCTACACTGCCGAAAGGTGGAGGAGTATCGTTATTTTTCCAAGCCCTATGGTCATTTAGAAATTCCATATTGTTTAAGGTATGGTGAATAAGGAAAGCATACCCAGCGCCATCATTTGGGTCTAGTCTAAATCCTAAACCTGCACGTGAAAGGTCATGGTCAGCCCAGTCATCTATGCGAATTTTCACAATTGCTGCGTGTGGTTCAGGAAATTCTCCTTGAATGACGAGATAACAATGATCCCCTGGACTAGGATTGGTTTGACTTATAACGCCATTAGCTTCTACCCATTTGCCCGGATTGTTTTGGAATTTATATTTTGGATCAATTTTACCATCATCGAAAGTGTCTTTCCATAAAACTTTTCCATAGGCTATTGGACTGGTTATCAAAAAAATTGCTAATAAAAGGTTGATTAAAAAGAATTTATAAATTCTCATTTTTAAAAACTCCTTCTATGAATGTATGTTATCTAACAGTTCACCTTGATAGTATCTGGTATCTCATAGTATCGAGAAACATATTCTAGTACTTTAATTTGATATTACCCCAGGTTGTTGAAAGCTTATCCGATGAATTGACAGAGGTTGTGCTAGCAAAAAGTGCAGGAGTGGCTTCTTCAGGAGTTTCACAAATTGCCCAATTATCAAATGAGACGCCAATTCTCCCGTTACCAGCAGTATTGGATCCGCCATTAAGCCCGCAGTTACCGCTTGCTGGTCTGACAGCTCCAAAATCCAAAGCGCTTGTTAATAGCCATCCTGCTGGTTCAGCTTGTCCATCGGGCCATATTTTGCCATTAAGCCCACTACTGCTGATCTGTGCTTTCATCCAATACCATTTCCCGATTTCTATTTTGCCAAAAGGTGGTTTCGTATCGTTATTTTTCCATGCTAAATGGTCATTTAGGAATTCTAAATTATCCAGAGTATGATGAATTAAAAAGGCATATCCTGCCCCATCATCTTTATTTAGGCGCATACCTAAACCTGCTCTTGAAAGGTCGTGGTCTGCCCAATCATCAATACGGATTTTTACAATTGAAGTGTGAGGTTCAGGAAATCCTCCTTGAATGACGAGATAACAATGATCCCCTGGATTAGGATTGGTTTGACTTATAACGCCATTAGCTTCTACCCATTTACCAGGCTGATTTTGAAAAAGGTATTTTGAGTCAATTTTGTTGTCATCGAAAGTGTCTTTCCATAAAACTTTCCCATAGGCTATTGGACTGATTACTAAAAATGCTCCAATAACAATGCATAATAATAAAAGATTTATCGATTTCATTGAAAATACCCCCTTATTTTATTTTTGAAAATTCTTAATATAATAGACACTATGAGACACCAGAAAAAACCTTTCAGAATACAACCTGAGCAAAAACTATTATAGATTTAATCTTATATATTGTCAATATGAAACTCTTCTGATCAGAAATTGTTTAAACACTCATAGAGACGTCATCAGATAAGGCTCAAAAGGATTGAAATTTAGCAAATAAAGGAGGGCTATATCAAGCTAAGTAAGGGATAAGTAAGATTTTAATCTTCTTTGTAGCTCTAAAAAGGTGGGCTTTTACTGTTCCGAGAGAGCAATCCAAAACTTCTGCTATATCTTTTAATGACAATTCTTTATAGTGACGAAGTATGAAAACTTCTCGTTGTTTTATCGGAAGATCATATACAGCTTTTCTAATGATTTTCTTTAACTCTCCTGCTTCTATTATCAAATCAAATGTTCCATTATCAATGTAGAAATTTTTCTGGACATAAGCTAATTCATTAATCATTTGTTCGTTTTTCTTTCGTCTGATGAAATCTGTGCAGGTATTTAGTGTGATCTTTTTCAGCCACAGAAAAAAAGAATCATCGTTTTTTAAATTATTAATTGATCTGAAAACCTTTATAAATACCTCTTGTGATATATCATAAGCATCTTCACAATTTCCGATGAAACTGTATGCAATACCATAAACTTGGCTTTGGTATTTGTTAACTATCTCATCAAACGCCAAATTTTCTCCGTTTTTGCACCTTTCAATTAAAACTGTATGATCATATTGAGATGAATTTTTTAAGCTAACAGTATCCATTTGCTTACCTCTTAATGAAAAAACTAGCTATGATCCAGATTTCTTTATAGTATTTTGCAAGAATTTTGCCAATCTTTGTGATCAATGATAAATTCAAAAGACGCCAAGTTATATGTCGCATTAATACTACATAGCATTGCTAAATTGACACATTTTTATTGTTAGTGATATTTATGCACTTGACGAAGCTTGTTAATAGTTTATATATTAATCATAAGAAAAATTATGTTGGAGGTGATTGTTTATAATAGGCAATAAGTTATCTAACGTTTATACCGCATTTGAGTCACAGAGTTGTGAACCCAAGATCATTGAGTTTTTCAACACAAATTGGGATATCCATAAGGGAGGACATTTACAAGGAATTCAAAGAATAGATATTGATGATGTCCCTCATTTTGTCATCACGGGAAGTTCTGAAGATGAAGCATATTTTATTATTGTCAGAAACAGATCAGGCAGGTATGAGATAATTAGAAAAGAAGTTATTGGCAAAAATCCATATAGGCATGCAGGCGGTCTTCAAATTATAGATAATTTTCTCGCTGTAGGTGTAGAAGATAATGAAAAACAAGATATATCACAGGTGCTTCTTTTCAATTTAAAGGGACTAGATATAACAAATCCCATTACGAGAATTCAACGAAAAGGTGAAAAAAGACGGACTACAGCTGGAGCGGTTGCCTTAACTAAGTTAAAGAATGAATATCTGCTTATCGTCGGATCATGGGATTCTGATACCCTTGATTTTTATGTATCTAGCGAAAACTCGTTATATGAATTTAAACACTGGTTAACTTGGGACAAGGATAAATCAAATAGATATAATTGGAGCGATCGAGAATGGGGAAATTATCAAAACTTAAATCTTGTCAATGATATCAATGATAATTTATTTTTAATTGGATATTATTTTGATGAAGAGAAAAAATCAGATTATGTGGATTTATTTTCACTGCACCTAGACAATTATTTACCTGACATAATCAAAAAAGAGAGTAGAAAGCAGATGTTTTGCAGAAATGGCGCGAGCTTTAATTTCTGTGGAGGTTGTTTCATAAAAGATGAAAATACTATCATAAGTTATGCTTGTAGCAGTGATTGCACTGAATACGGCGTGATCAATGAGTTCAGTTAAGATAAATGAAATCCATTATTGACGAAGTTTTTACATCAAAAAACCGCACCAAGACTGACGTGAATTTTACCTTTCAGCATTGATTCTCCTTTAGCTAATCCATAATCTATACTTATGGTTCCATTCATCGATTCAATACGCATGCCAAGACCATACCCAACCTTTAATTTGTTAAACTGATCAAGTTGAGAGAAAACTGTCCCACTATCCAAGAAAAGAAAGAAATGCGAGTTACCACTCGTTAAAAGTCTATATTCAACATTGGAATATGCCCTTCCTTCCCCCCTGAATAAATCCTCACTGTATCCCCTTAAAGTATTAGCTCCCCCTAGATAAAACAGTTCGGTGATCGGAATGTCATTTCCCCATATTTTGCCAGCGTGTATTCCAATAGCGAAGACCTGTTGACGATATATCTTAAAATATTGGTTGAAATCTGCCCAAAGCTTGAAAGTTTTAAGATCGCCCAAAGAGTATTCTGCCCCTACTTTATCAAATCTGCCTTTCGTTGCATTAACAAAATTATCCCTGCTATCGCGTTGCAATTCAAATATTACACTGTATTTGTCTTTTTTTGTATTTTGAATATCAAAAATCTTTTCTGATTCTTTATCAATTGGAAAGGACTTTATTTGTTTGTAAGCTAAACCAATTGCCCCCTTGGAGAACCCTGTTATTTTCCCAATTATGTCTAAACGTATTCCTCTTTCTTGAAACTTTTGATTTGTCAAACTATCAGGACGATCTATTGAATGTAACATAAGCCCGATATTAATAGGTTTTTCAAATATCCAAGGCTCTTCATATGAAAACTCATAAGCATCAGTTATTCCAAACTTTCCCAATATGGCGATCTGTCTTCCCGTGCCAAATAGGTTTAATTCCTCAGCGGAAATAGTGCCGATAAATTTTTTAGTTTCATCCCCGGAAGGGTTATATCCAATTATTCCATTGAACCTTCCACTAGGTAATTCGACAAGAGATAGATTTAGGTCTAGATCATTATCTTTTGTCGTAAATGTTATTGGGCTTGAAAGCTGGAAATACCTTATGTTGTTTAGCAATTTTTCTGTGTCATCAATCTTACTTTGACTAAAAACATCTCCCGAACGGATAGGAATCTCCCTTATAACCACTTTTTCCTTTGTCTTTTTTAATCCATTTATTTTTATGTTTCCGATCTTATTCATTGAACCAGCATCTATTTGGACTGCTATATTTAACCTATTGTTATCTATATCAAAAATAGTTGGGGATATAACTGCCTTCGGATATCCGTTGTCACTGTAAAACTTTAATAGCCTTTCAATATCGTTTTCAAACAGCATTTCGTCGAAAAAATCGCTTTTGAGGACCGTAAACATATTTAATATCTGTTCTTTCGGAAAAATGAGATTCCCTTTTAGATCAATTTTTCCCATTCCAATGCGTTTGCCTTCATCAATCTTGATATTTATTGTAATTCTGGTTTCTCCCTCATAGTTACATTCTGCCTTTGCAAATAGATAACCACGTTTTTTATACTCATTTAGGATATCGTAAATACCTTTTTCAATGACAATCGGATCAAACATCTGTTTATGTTGGATATTAAATATCTTAACTAATAATTTTTTGTCTAATACTTTGTTTCCATTGAAAATTACTTTGTCAATATACTGATTTGGTTTTTCATTTACGCTTACATTTGATCCAATATAATTATTGGCAATGGAGATATAAGCTACTATGAGTATCTGAATAATAATTACGTAAACTTTAACGATGTTTTGTAATATTTTGCTTGACATGTTTTTAAAGAGATGATCTGGTGATCTCTGGCAATCTGAATGTAAAAATCCGTGAATTATTAGCGATCTTATTAACTGGTTCGAGGGCAAAAGTGTAAAACTGTCATCCAACCCGAAAAATGATTATATGAAAAATAAATCAAAAAAAGCAAGAAGAAAAAATACTGAGTGGACAAAGGAAAAGCTATTATCAGCAGATATTAATTTTATCATTTATCTTAATTCATCACTTAAACTGTTTATGAAATTTTGAGATACCTAATAATATGAGAGCTAAGCCAAGTATAGTTAAGACAACAACATGTGGCCATAACACAGATAAACCAACACCTTTTAAGATTATTCCCCTTATTATCACAAGGAAATAACGCAATGGTATAAAATACGTCAAAACCTGAATTATCCTCGGCATGTTCTCTATTGGAAACACAAATCCGGATAAGGTTATCCAAGGTATCATAAGGAAGAGAGTGGTCATCATAGCCTGTTGCTGTGTCCTTGATACTGTTGATATAAGTATCCCAATTGCAAGCGTATTTATAATGAAAATTATTGCCAGAGTAAAAAGCAAGAGAATGCTTCCATTTACAGGGATTTTGAACCATAAAATTCCCACTACTAAAACAATAACAGCATCAATGAAACCTATTATCACAAAAGGTAGAACTTTTCCCAATATAAGTTGATGACGTGCGATTGGAGAAACCATCAATTGTTCAAGCGTGCCTCTTTCTCTTTCTCTGACTATCGCAACTGATGTTTGCATAGTAGTTACTATCGATAATATTGTGCATATAATCCCGGGGACAACGTAATTTACACTTGTCAGCTCGGGGTTATACCATACTCGATAACGTAAGTCTATAACGGGAATATTCAAATTAAACTTTTTCAACTGCCTGATTATGATCTTAACTGATGTCCGTTGAGCTATGTCCTTTGTATAAGCGAGAATAACATTGGCATTATTTGAGTTAGTGCCGTCAATTATTGCTTGCACATCAACTTGCTCGCCTCTTTTCAATTTACGAGAGAAGTTCTTCGGTATGTTAATGACAAGTTTCACTTTTGAGCTATTTAGGACATCGTCAATCTCTGATTCTGAATAAAGGTACATCTTAAATTTGAAATATCCAGAATTGACAAAACTCTCTACAAACTTTCTGCTATCATAGGTTTTATCTTGATCTAACACCGCCATTGATATATTTTTTACGTCAGTTGTCGCGGTATATCCGAAAAGCAACAATTGTATAACTGGCGCCAAAAACAATAATGGCAGAAATACTCGATCCCTTGATACCTGTAATATTTCTTTTTTCATTATGAAAAAGATCGTCTTCATTTTGTAAGCCTTGATATGAAAATATCCTCGACAGTTGGCGAAACTTCCCTTACATCTTTAAAATTGACTTTTTTTGACTCAAGCAGAGACAAAATTTCCCTTTCATCTTGACCTTTGCTTAGCAAGATTCTAAGTCTATCGCTGTATGTTTGCGTGCTTACGACAGATTTTGAGGTCTTAACTATTTCACTGACGATATGTGTTTCATCACATTTAATCTCTATGACTTTACCTGTTATTTTTTTCTTTAATTCCGTGGGGGTATCTATGACCAATATTTTGCCATTGTGCATAAGTGCGACTCTGCTACAACGTTCAGCCTCATCCATATAGGGAGTTGATATTACCAAAGTCATACCATTCGCAAGCAAGCGATGTAATATTTTCCAGAAATCACGGCGGGATACAGGATCAACTCCTGTTGTAGGTTCATCTAATAATAAAACGGGCGGGTTATGAATGATGCTACATATCAGAGCCAATTTCTGTCTCATTCCACCAGATAACTGTCTTGTGAGCCTATTAGAAAATGGCGTTAACCTACTTGAATCTAGATATTCCTGGACCCTCTTTTGATGAGCAATTTTCTCAACACTATAAAGTTCTGAAAAAAAATTTATATTTTGAATGACGCTTAAATTTTCATATAGACTAAACCTTTGGGGCATATAACCGATCTGGTCCCTTGACTTTTCTGGATGTTTTAAAATATCTATGTCTTTTATGAATATGTCGCCCGAATCAGGCGATAGGATGCCACATAAAAGCCTCATAGTGGTCGTTTTTCCTGCACCATCAGGTCCCAATAAAGCAAAGCTTTCTCCTTTATGTATTTGAAAACTTATATTGTCAACCGCTGTCAAAGAGTCAAAACTCTTTGTGAGATTGTTTACAGAAATTACTATATTATCTTTTTGTCCTTCAAAGCCCATAATGATAACAAAATAGCAATAGCCAATTTAGATTTTTTTATTTCTTTACTAAATCCGGACGGTTTCTATGGTCTTGCGTTATAACCCTATGTATGTTAATATGATTTCGGTTTATATTTAACAGTAGTAAACAACTTTTGGTTTACATTTTTTTGCTATTATAAAAATTTATCTCTGTGATAGGGGGATACCTAATGAAGATCCATTCATATATCATAATTACCTTGATATGTCTTTGTTGTCTAGTTATTAATGGGGCTGCGCAAGAATGGTATCCTGTGGATATAGGTTTTCAGACTTGGGATACTGAGTTTAATGCTATCTATTTTGTTGATGATAAAAATGGTTGGATAGTTGGCGATCAGGGAAAAATCATTCATACTAGCACAGGTGTAACCTGGAAGGATCAACATAGTGGAGTTGGAACTGATCTTTATGGAGTTTATTTCATTGACCAGTTTAATGGTTGGGCAGTAGGTAATTATGGAGTCGTGCTTCAAACCTCTGATGGCGGGAAGAACTGGCGATCTCAACAGATAGACCCAATAGAGGCATTCTATGACGTTAAATTTGTCTCTGACCTAGTCGGCTGGATAGTAGGTTCAAACGGGACGATATTATCAACAAAAGATGCAGGACAAACTTGGAATAGAGAGAAACTTTCATCTGATGATATATATTCAGTCCATTTTTACAGTCCAGATGACGGCTGGGCTGTCGGTGAAAACGGCTTAATTCTTCACTGGAACGGTAGCAAATGGGACAAGGAGAATAGCGGAACCGAACATAATTTATATGACGTATATGCAGAGAGATATGACAATGTCTGGGCTGTCGGAGAAAATGGGATTATACTTCATAGGTCTGGCTCTAGTTGGTTTTCTATGAGTGCAGGGGGAGTAAATACAAGGCTTCAGTCAATATCATTTGCAAACAAACAGAATGGCTGGATAGTTGGAGAATATGGCACAATACTTTCCACAAATGATTCTGGAAGCAGTTGGAAAAAATTTCTTGCTTCTCCTGTTACAAGTCATCTGAATAGTCTATTCGTCATAAGCACAGAAGAGGTTTGGGCAGTTGGCGATAATGGTGCTATTATTCAAACAGTTGATAGTGGAAGAACTTGGATAAGCGCTCCTCCGTTTGGAAATCTTCGTGACGTATGTTTTGCAAGGACAAATCCATCAAAGGGCTGGATTGTCGGTGATAATGGCATCATACTATATACCGAAGATGGTGGTGTAAAATGGACAGAACAATCAAGCCCAACGTTAAAAACCTTATATGGTGTATTCGCACTTGATGACAACAATGTCTGGGCTGTTGGAGAAGGAAGCGTTATAATCAGAACAAGAAACGGAACTGATTGGGAACTCGTCAATTCAAGCCCACAAGGTGTCACATTGCGGTCTGTTTATTTTTCCGATACAAACAATGGTTGGGTCGTCGGCGATCTCGGAAACATATTATACTGGAATGGTTCTGCATGGACTTCACGAAACTGGATTACCACAAAAAATCTTTATGGCGTCCAATTTATTGGAAACAGCATTGGATACGTGGTCGGAGATGGCGGACTATTAATATATACTAAAGATGGTGGGCTAAATTGGGAACGTATCCCAACTAATACTGATAGACTACTGACAAATCTCTGCTTTATTACAGCTGATCTCGGCTGGATCGTTGGCAACGAGGGGATCATATTAAAGAAAGATAAGAATGAGATCATAAGGCAAAATAGTGGGACAACAGCAACCTTATATGACATAGATTTTGTGAACAACGCAGAAGGTTGGGCAGTCGGCGCTAATAGAATATTGCTAAGCACAAAAGACGGGGGAAGTAACTGGAAGCTTGAGACAATTCCTCATGCAAGAAGCACGATCTATGGAGTTGATTTTACAAGCAATAACTCAGCGATTGCGGTCGGAAGGATGGGCAATATTTTAAGATATACCGCAAATTTGCCTGCATTGAAATTTGAGTTATTATCTCCTTATGGCGATATTCATACATTGACACCGACGTTCAGATGGAAGACCACAAGAAGGGATATTACACATACCATATATATCAATAAGACTAGTGATCCATTTCAACCTCCGCTACTCTATGTTATCCCAGTGATATACGAGACAAGCTACACACTGCCAAAGGAAATTCAATTAAGTCCAGGAACCTATTATTGGGGCATTGAAGCAGGAGATGGCACTCGTTCAAAACCAGATGAAATACTACGTTTTAACGCTTGGTCTTCAAAAGATATTGTGCTTGTATCGCCTGTTGGCTATATAAAGGATGCCAGACCTAAGTTTGAATGGCATTGGATAGAGAATGTGACATATACGATTTACATTGATACCGATCCAAATCCCTTTGATGGACAAGGTTTTGATGTCGGGAGATCAACTACCTATACGATTTCAGATTTAGACCCCTGGAAAAACCTATCAGAAGGCGTTTATAGTTGGGGCATTGTTGGAAATGACGATGGGAAACTAACAAAGTCACCTATTATGAATTTCATCGTTGACTTATCACCGCCAAAAGGCACAATTGATATAAATAACAGCAGTAAAGCAACAAATTCACCAATAGTGACTCTGAAATTGTCAGCAACAGATATAATTGCAGATGGAAGGACAAACGGCGTTGGCGTTATCCAATTCCGATTGAGCAATGATGGGTCAACATGGACAACTCCTGAGACATTTACACCAGATATAATGACAAAATCTTGGGACCTGCGACTGTTCGGAGGAGACGACACTGATGGCTTAAAGACCGTATATGTTCAATATAAAGATGCACTTGATCATTGGTCTGATTCAATAAAAGCTAGTATATTCCTTGATAGGACACCGCCAACTGGCACAGTAGTAATAAATAACGGAGATGAGGTAACAGCATCTTTTGAAGTCACACTCACGCTATCTGCAACAGATGTTGGCGTTGGTATGGATGGGGGGATAATGATCATCAGTAATGATTCATCAACTTGGTCTGAACAATTGCCTTATGAGACGACAAGAAAATGGGATTTACGTTATATCGGCGGAAATGAGACTGATGGGATAAAAACTGTTTATGTCCAATTCAGAGACCCTGCTGGAAACTGGACTACACAATTAATAACTGACACTATAAGGTTAGATAGGACAGGTCCAAGAGGGACTGTCACTATCAATAAAGGGGCAACAGAGACAAATTCACTCATAGTAACATTGACCCTGTCTGCTACTGACGAAAGCGGAGTTAAAGAGATGATGTTTTCTAATGGCAATGAGGTCTGGTCTCCACCAGAACCATATAAAACTACCAGAGAAAATTGGGATTTATCACAATATGGCGGGAATACGAAAGACGGCTTGAAAAAAGTTTTTGTAAGATTTATAGACAGCGTTGGAAATCAAACCAAACCAGCAATAGAAGCCTCTATAAACTACAAATCAAAAGTGAGCATATCGTCGTTAATCATCACTTCACCAAAAGTTGTCAACAAAGTAAAGAATGGCGATGTTGTTCAGGTAAGCGGAAAAACTGAACCAAATGTTGAGATTGTTTCAAAAACATTGATTGATGATAATGGAAATACAATTGACCTAGACCTGTCGGGAATAACTTATGATAAAGCAACAGGGCTTATAGGCGGGTCTTTCACTCTTGGCACTTTGACCGCTAATGCCATTCAGTTAAAAATAATCGTCCAAGATAATCTTGGAAACAGAGCAGAAGCATTATCAGAAAATAAATTGATCGTGGATAATAGTCCGCCATTTAACATAGGTATTAGTGTTGAGCCTAAAGGAGTGACCAACCAAAAAAATATCACTATAAATTTAACCGCAACAGAAGCAAAAGAGATATATATCAGTGGCGACATAAGCACGATTTATGAAGTTGATAATGGGCTGAGAAATTGGATACCTTTTAGAAATCTTGTAAAAGCAAGGGTCACTGATGGCGATGGCAATAAAGTCATCAAGGTAAAATTCAGGGATGAATTGGGCAACGAATCTGATGAGGTCAGCGATAGCATAACCCTTGATACTACCCCACCACAAGGCACCGTATTGATAAACAACGGAGAAGAATCGAGTTTTAGTCTAATTGTCAATTTAAAGCTATCTGCAACTGATCCAAACGGCGTAGTTGGTTATCAACTAAGTAATGATGGTCAGACTTGGTCGCAAGAGTTCGCTTATCCAAAAGATGCTCCAAGTTATGAAGTAAAGGGCTGGGACTTAAAACAATTTGGCGGGACATCAGAGGATGGTATAAGAAACGTTTATGTCAGGTTCAAGGATACGCCGGGCAATTGGTCTGGTCCTATATCAGATAGTATAAATATTGACGCAACTCCACCTAATATATCTGTTCAGCTTATCGGAAACAACAGAGAAGCAATGAAACCTGTCGTTGTAACTGCCATAATAAGAGATAACGTAATCGTTAAAGAAGCCTACCTCTATTACCGAAAGAGAGGGACTGGCGAATACACAGTGGTCCCTATGATAAAATTGACAGGCGATTATTATACCGCAGAGATACCCGGGACACAGGTCACGCTTGAAGGAATTGAATATTATTTGCTTGCAAGTGACGGTAATTTGACCTCCACAAATCCGATCAAAGATGCACCACTGAACCCGCATTATTTCACTGTTGTTGATACAACTCCGCCAAATATAGATCACGATCCCATAACTGAAATTCCAGTAAAAGTATCACCATTAATAGAAGCCAAAGTAACTGACGCGGTTGGCATAGAGAAAGTTAATATGTATTATAAAGTTCAATCAGATAAGAGTTTTATAAAAGTTGAGATGAAAGCTGATACAACTAATCCAACAACAAGATTCTATTCTGCTAATATACCAGCCTTTGAAAAGCCCACAATAGTGGAATATTATATAGAAGCTTTTGATGTTTCATCAAATATTCGCACATCACCTATCAATGGTTCAAGGCAGCCTTATGTTCTTATGTTTGTGGACACTGAACCGCCAGTTATTGCTCATACGCCGATCCCCGATGGTCAAGAGGCAGGTAACCCAGTTTTGATAGGAGCGACGATAATAGATAACGTTGGAGTTGAAAACGTCATTTTCAAATATAGCCCACCCGGAAAGGCAGAATTTATTGAGGTAAAGATGACCAGAGTTGGAGATTATTATAGCGTAGAGATCCCTGGCAATATACTCACACCCGGCACTGTGCAATATTCCATAAGGGCTTATGATGCTTCTCCAAGGTCTGCCGATGCGGAAGTAAAATATACATTTACCGTTGTTGACACAACTCCGCCATTAATTGAAATTATACAGACACCTGCAAGGGAAGAGGTAAACAAAGAAATTGCTGTTCAGGTTAAGGTTACGGATAATGTCAAAGTTGAAATTGTAAACCTATATTACAAAGGCGTAACCGATACAAAATTTACGGGCGTCATAATGAAGGTTTCAGGCAATAGATATTCAGCTACAATTCCTGCACAGAAACGCACAGGCGAAGTTATGTATTATTTTCAAGCCAAAGATACACAAGGCAATTCTATAACATTGCCGCTAGTTGATCCTGAAAATGCTTCTTATAAAATTGAAATATTTGACGCATCTGCCCCAATAATAAAACATACTCAAATTATGACAACCCAAGAAGCAGGTCTCCCAGTTACGATAACAGCAATCGTTACCGATGATGTCCAGGTTATGGATGTCGGCATACATTATAGGCTGGCGGGACAACAGAGCTTCAAAATCACACCAATGGTTGAAACCGCGACAAAATCAGTTTACAGTGGCACTATACCAGCAAACCAGGTTATGCCTACTGGCATAGAGTATTATATAAAGGCTATGGACAATTCGGGCAATATGACGACCTATCCCGCAGTGAATCCGGACAAGGTCCCACTTTCTTTCCACGTAACAGATACCCTGCCACCAGAGATAAGTTATGATCCATCGAAACTCGCAAAATTAGTGATAACAGACCCAATTACAGTCATAACTGAGGTCACCGATAGGACAGGCGTTAGGGAAGTAAACGTTTTTTATAGACTTGAAAACGAAAAGGACTTCACTTTGTTACGATGCAGAGATTTGGGAAATGATCGCTATTCAGTGACATTGCCATCACCGTTAGAAACTGGAAATGTCTATTACTACATTCAAGCAGAAGATAATTCAGGAAATAAGGCGACAAGCCCAAAAACAGACCCAACAAAGCAACCTTATATCGCTTATGTGTATGATCCTTTCCCACCATTACCTCCAACGAGATTGATCGCCATTCCTACACCTGGCGGAAAGGTTAAACTGACTTGGGAAAAGTCACCTTCGCCAGATGTTTTCAGATATAATATCTATACCGATAACGGAAGTGGAACTGTTGATTATTCAAGAGTATTTGATTTTGTTGATGCTTCCAGAAACTCGTGGGATTCACCTTCGTTAGGGGAGGGAATATACAAATTCTCTGTCCGAGCTATTGATAGATCGGGCAATGAGGAGACTAACACAGTTATAGTTATTGTTGAAGCGGATTCGGTGAAGCCAGAAAGACCGACTGATGTCAAAGCGACAGCAATATCAGGCGGAAAAATAGAGTTGACTTGGAAATTGTCAATATCCAGAGATGCCACCGTGTATAATATATATTGGGATAATTCGCAGGCGAATATAGACTATTCCTCACCGATAGCGCGTGTTAACGATCCCGGCACAAGATGGGTCTCCGATAAGCTAAGGGATGGCATTATATATAGATTTGTCGTCAGATGTCAAGACAAAGCAGGAAATGAAGATGATAATACAAATGTTGTCAGTGCGAGAGCTGATGCCACTCCGCCAAGTTCTGTTACGAATCTGACAAGTTTAACACACAAAATTGACGTATGGTCAAATCAAACTAAAATATCTGTAAATTGGTCGCCAGCTATTGACGTGATAAGTGGTCTTGCTGGTTATTCTGTCAGTTGGGATGTCAGTGAGAGAACACTTCCCGATGAGATAATGGACATAGAAGATATAAATCAGCTAACCTATGAAGCGACAGATTTGCTAAAAACTGGCACAGCGAAGATATATTTTCATATCAGACCTGTTGACAAAGTTGGAAATTGGAGTGAATCCGCATCACATTTAGGACCATTTTTGATTGATATACAAGCACCTCAGCCGCCAAATAACCTAGTCGCAATATCACAACCTAACGGAAAAATAAAGCTCAACTGGAAAGCATCAGAATCAAATGATGTAATCAAGTATAATATATATTGGGACAATGGCACAGGGTCAATTGACTATTCCAGATCTATTGCGGTAATCAACTCGACCGGATCAGCAACCTATGAATGGACGTCATCTATTTTGACCAATGGAAAAACTTATAACTTCGTCGTCAGAGCGGAAGATCAAGCGACCAATGAAGAGAAAAACACCAAGATAGTCTCGGCTATTGCAGATGACCAACCACCGACGATAATTCATAAGCCGATACAGGCATTGTTGGAACAGGAAATTATGAATGTTGATATAAAAGCAACCGTTGATGATTCAGTCGGGGTTGATTTCGTAAAACTATATTATCGCAGACACGGCGACACCAGATATACCGAATCTGATATGTCAAAAGAGCCTGTAAACCTTTATAGGGGACAGATACCTTCTTCTATATTATCATCAGCAGGAGTTGATTATTACATATCGGCAACAGACAAGGCTGGAAACACTGCATCTAGCGATGTTACAACTATTTCTGTCGTCAGATCGCTACAACTGCCTATTGATCCCACAAAGGAAAATGAAATCTTATTAGGTGATGGATCATCAATATATTTGCCAGCAGGAGCAGTGCCATTAGGAACGAATATAGTCATAACTATCCCAAGTATAGTCCCTGAACCACAGTTAGGTCTTAGAAGACATATAATTTCTAGAGAATTCAGTTTGGATAAGGACATACTGAAACCGATAAATGTAACATTACGATATAACGATGCAAAGATTATCGGTGAGGACGAATCGAAGCTTGCTATGTATCTTTGGGACGGTCAGAGATGGAACCATCTTGCCAATGTGAACACAAAAGATAACTCAGTATCAATAGCAACGATGAAAACCGGCATATTTAGTATTATTGGCGACTACGATCCGCCTGTCATTAAAGATTTTTCGCCAAAAGGATATGCTGAACCTGATTCATCGATAATAGCGAGAGTAGAGGAAAACGGTAGTGGTATTGATACTAGAAAAATTGAGGTTATACTGAATGGGACGAAGATTGATGTTCCCGATTCTGCATTCAAAGATAATGTTCTGTCGCTGAAGCCTCAGAAAAACTTTGATCTTGGACATTACACGCTTCAAATATCCGTAATGGACAAGGTTGGAAATCAAGATAGTGTATCTTCAACATTTGACGTCACAGGAAAACTGACGATGATCAACGTATATTGCTATCCTAACCCATTTGATCCGAAAATTGGGGCAAACTTTGCCTATACTTTGACAGAGTCAGCATATCCCGTAACGATACGAGTGTTCGGTATGGACGGCAGATTAGTGAAAAAGATGGAAGGAACAACCAATATTGGCGAAAATATCGTCAAATGGGATTGCATTGATGAGTCCGGCGATCAAGTTTTAAACAGCGTCTATATCTGCCAAATTGAGGCTAAAAGCCCAAAAGTTACAGTAGTTCAAACCATTAGGATCGCAGGATGGGAATAGCCTGATTTCAATTTGCCGATATATCATTCCCTTTTCTTCATAGCAGAAGTTGTTGAAAATACGTTCGGCTGGGAGTCAACGACGTAACATACGAATATCACCGAACCTGTTGTATTGTCCACGATAGCACAGAAAAACGGACGATTAAACACAATTTTGGGAATTCCATTTTTCTTTAATGCAGAGGAAGTCGCAGACGCAGATTCTGTGCCTTCTTCGTTTACCTCCATAACGGTCTTGTGTTTCACCTCGTCGATAAAAACTTTCTCTTTGCAAAGCTTACTGAAATCTGCCTCTGCACTAAAAATTGTCTCCATACCAATTTCTTTCAGTGCTTCATTCAAGACAACGTCATATTCAACTTTAAACTTCGGTAAGACGATCGTAAGTTCCTTTTCTGAAAAACCGGACATCCACCTTTCCCAATTGTTAGCATTTAGGTTATCAACAAATTTGCTAATACTAGACTTAGCACTTGGAAGGAATATATACATACTAACTTTGCCACTTCCGTAAGGGATGCTTATCGCTTCAAAATCCTTTTCTTGGTAATACTTGACTGTGTTTATCTGAGACATCATAGGAACCATTTTTTTCTTGCCGTCCATTAAAATGAATTCATCGTCTATGGTATCCTCTTTATTGAATTCCTTTGTCCAAATCCCTTTAAAATAAAGTGCATTTATGAGATATAAAACCATCCCATCATTGACTCTATCAACAATTCTGCCGATCTTGGTATTGGTCTCGTCACTTATCCAGCCATTGATAGCCTTTAACGCAAGCGGATGACTAAAATCAATGTTTTTAACCCTTGCGTTATAAAGTTCCTCTGCCATCCTTGCAAAACCGAAGTTAAGGTTAATGCCTTTATTTGCCCAAATAGAATTTGCAATGGCTATTTGGACTTGGTCATCAATACCTAAATATCTATCTATAAGAATGGAGTTTGACTGATTTATCGTGTCCAAGTCCATATTTTCCAATCCAAGAGCTTTTGCCATAACCTTTTGTGTTTCACCACTGACGCCGTTATATGTCAGTTCAAGTGCAAGGTTTAAGCTTAAAGGCGATACAAATATATTATTTTTAGGAGATTTCTTCACTAAGATTTTAAAAAGTTTAAATCCGAAGTCAGTATTTGCATATATGATCTTTGGATCAACTGTCGCTATAAGATCAGTTTCTTCTGGATGGACATAAAATTGAGATAATATTCCCAAAGCCAAAAATGTAACAAGAAAACATATAAACTTCATTTCAACCCTCTCAATAAAATCCGACAACTAATTTATTTGACTGTTAATATCTGACTTGAACCAACTAGATTTGATTATAAAAATGTTATCTGTATCTCTTGATCTGCCTTTCATCGTCCTCTGACGACCATTGTTTCGGTTTAGAATCGTTATTTTTGTTACTGTCAGACGTCTTTTCCTGTCGCCTATTTTCGTCAATTGAGTTGCGGATATTGTCTGTGCCTCGTTTTTTGTATTCAGGCTTTTTCTCTGGCGTATAATAATAATCATCATTCCAATAATACCAACGATACCACCAGGGTCTATACCAATAATATGGGATGAAGTCGTAAAAATAGTATTCCTCATAATAAACATAAGGACTTTCATAATATTCATAGTCGTATTTGTGAGTTTTTTCTTTGTATTTTACATTTTCCTTAGCATCAGGGGGATAACCGATAATAGTATAGCATCCTGATAGCAGTAATGCTATCAAGGTGATTGAAACAAAGAATCCCGTCGATCGGATATTTAGACAAAACATCTACAATCCCTCCTTTTATTGTGTCAGATTTTATTATTTAGTTTTAAATAATTTCCTTTATAGTTATAATATTTTCATAATAGCCAAATTAGAGTTTTCCCCGTAAATTCTTGTAAGTTCATCGAAAGGATACTTGCCTGTTATACAACCAGTGCACGCGGACATTTCAGTTAAATTTAGTTCATCAAGATAATCTTCAAGGGATAGGTAATATACAGACCTTGCGTTGAGTATTTTAGCGATTCCTTTTTCAATTTCATAAAAATTATTTGCGGACATAACTTTATTTGCTATAAATTGTTCCCTTCCACCTTTAAACATCTCTATCCCAAGCGGGCATATATATCTTATCGGGGGAAAGTTGAAACACCAAATAACCTCCTTAGCTCCGGCATCGATAACCATCTCACTGACTTTTCCTGTTGTTGTGCCTCTCACGATTGAATCGTCGGTTAATATAACTATCTTTCCCTTAACAATCTCGTGAAGGAAGCTTAATTTTCTCATAACAAGGTCTGCTCTATTAAGCCCTTGTATCTCAGGACCTCTGATGAACGTCCTGCCTGTATATTTGTCTCTGATTACGCCGTGTGACATCAATGGAATTCCAGTAGACCTTGATAATCCAACACCAAAAGGTATCCCTCCATCTGGAATAGGTATGATAATACTTTCCCTAGCGTCTTTGAGTGTTAAATCAACCTTTAATCTTTCACCGAGGCGTTCACCACATTTTTCCCTAAAACTACTTAATATCCGATTACGGACGTTGCTATCTGGACGTGAGAAATATGCGTCTTCAAATATACAAAAAGCTGTTCGCTTGGTATCTGCAAAACGGACAGATTTTCTTCCATTTTTTGATAAAATGATGACAGTTCCTGGTTCTACATCCTCGCGAGGTATCCTGGTCTTTGGATAATAAATCTTTCGTAGTTCATTCATCACACACGATTCAGAAGCCAAAGCATAAGCATCAGGCAGATCGATGAAGCATAATGGTCTGATCCCATAGGGATCTCTTACTCCCACAATGCTGTCTTCTGTTGCGATTAGGAATGCATAGGAGCCAGTTAATTTTGGAGCGATCTTTTCCAATACTCGTTCTATGATCGAGCTGGTTGACAGTCCATTTTTTTGAGATACATAACTACGTGCTAAATGGGCAATTATCCTGCCGACCGTCTCAGTATCTGTCCCTCCGATCATCTCAGTTTTCACAGTTTCAAGCAATTTTTTAGCTGTTTCGAAATCTATCTCTTTGTCGACCAGGCATTCAAAATTTGCCTGCTTGGATAGATTTTTTCTCTCCAAAGTTTCTGTCTGTGATAACGGAATTCCACAAAATGAAATTATCGTGCCGTTATGAGCTATATAAAACTTGATCCAATCATAGAATATCTCAATAGGTTGAATATCGCCAATAATTGAACCGCTAGAAAGGTTTGAAGTTGGATAACGTGTATGTCCAATTCCGTTACTTCCCTTTATTATCTCAGAGAATCCGAAATTGTTGGACACCAAACCAAGTCCTTTTTTTAGTTTAAATTCGCCTCTATTGTTTATAAGTATCCCACAGGCATCTTCTCCTCTATGTTGAAGGAAATGAAGCGAATGAACAAGCTTTTCGTATATATCTTCATCATTTTTTGAAAATATACCAACTAAACCACAATCAGACATAAATCCTTCTTTCCATTTTGAGTTTAAAGTTTTTTATGATTGCTTTTTTATTTGCATATCATAACAAACTCCGATCTATTTTCCTTGTAAAACTTTAAGTCGATTTCTTGCTTCTTCTGCCCAACTTCCGGGCGGGTTCAAACTCAGAAACTTTTGCCATTGTTCAATAGCTAATTTTGTCTTGCCCCATCTTTCGTAGACAAGTGCTAAGTTGTAGTTTGCGGTCGGATTTTTAGGGTCTTGTTGTAAGACCCTTTCGAACATATCCGCTGACTGTCCGTATTTCTCTAAAGTATAGAGTATATTTCCATAATGCACAAGAGTTTCAATTCTATCGGGGTCTAATTTCAACGCCTTCTGAAATTCTGCTTCTGCTTTTACTAGGTCATTTAAATGATGGCTATACAGATAGCCCAATCTTTGATGTGCTTTTGCAGAACTGTCGTTGATGGCTATCTCTTTTTTATACTCATCCATTGCCCTTGATAGCTCTCCCTTTTTCTCAGATATTAGCCCCAGTTCAACATAAACGTTTGGATATGATGGATTTGCTTTAAGAGTCCTTTCAAAATAAGTCCTTGCGGTGTCATCTGCTTCCATCTCTTTATATAACATCGCTATATTGAAATAAGCTTCTGCCCTGTTGGGTTCTAATTCAACGACCTGTTTCAGATCCTCTATTATCTGTTCATTTCGGTAAACTCTGCCACCGACTGCCTTAACCTTCTTTAACAACATTGCCCTATCAAAATATGCCTGAGCAAAGTCTCTTTTCAGCTCAATAGCCTTTGTATATTCGTCAACAGCTTTGGCATTGTCCCTGCCTTCTAATAGCTTAGCATACTCATAATGCCATTGATAGTTGTTAGGAGAGTATTGATTAGCTAGATCATAATGTTCTATGGCTTTCTCTATGTTTCCATATTTTTTGTAAAGCTGTGCCAGATCATATTGGATCTGTGGATGGTTTGGCTCTAATACAAGCCCTTTTTCGTATACGTCAATAATTTTTTTATCATCTATCCCTTTTTTTGTATATATAGCCCCAAGCCTTAAAAATGGATCAGCTCTTGTCTGATCAAAGTTGATGACCGATTCATATTCTATCATAGCCCTGTCAATGTCATTTTGTTTATCTTCATAATAGACGCCGAGTTTATAACGTGAATTCGCATCGGTATTATCAAGTTTTGATAATTCCTCAAGCGTTGACACGGTCATAGTCTCATTTCCCTGTCTTTCATAGACTTTTAATAGCATTTTATATGCTTTGATTTTCAACTTTGTGTCTGCAATTGAGGAGTTCGTAACATTGGACAGTGTAGAGATCGCCTCGTTGAATTTTCCTTGATCGTTGTATATGCCTGCTATCAATATCAGGACATCAATTCTTGATGGATCAAGTTCAACAGTTTTCTGATAATATTTCATAGCATTGCTTTTGTCACCAATTAGATCGTATGAATATGCAAGTTTATAATTAGCTTCTGAGTCATCAGGATTTATCAATATATGCTTTTCTAAGCTTGCCCTTGCTAGATTTAGATTTGCCCTTATTTTTTCGGCATTTTCTCCATTAGACATTTGTTTTTCCACTGATGACATCAAGGATGTTCCCTCTTTGAAGAAATAGTCTTCAAGGCTCTGGTCAAGTGCCATTGCCTTGCGATAAAGGCTTATTGCCTCTTTAACTTTGCCCTGAGAATAATAGAGGTCGCCAAGTGGCATATATGCTTTAACAAAATTAGGATCAATCCTTATGGTATCTTCGTAATGTTTCATCGCTTCTATTAGGTTTCCCTGCCTTTGCTGTATATCTGCATAATAGAAATGTGCAGGTGCATTTTCGGGATCAATAGCGAGTGTTTTATCAAGCGAAGCTAATGCGGATTCAAAGTCGCCGGATTCATATTGTCTTCTAGCTTCGTCAATAAAGGAATTTCTTATAGTTGGGTCTGCTTGGATCGCCAATTTATAATGCTCAACTGATCTTTCTTTTAAGCCCATTTTATAATATTCTGTGCCAAGCTCGTATTGCGCAACTGCCAAAGTCGGATCAATACCTATTGAGTTTTTGTAAGCTTGTACTGCAAGCCCTGATTTTCCCTTATCTGAAAATATCTTTCCCAGCTCATAAAAAGCTGTTGCAGTCTCTTTCTTTGTTATTTGAGTCGCCTTTTGTCCATCTCTGTATGCCTTGCTAACCAATTCAATATCCGCATCTTGCTTAGCATATATTTGACCTAGTTTGAAATGTGCCATTCCTATCTCTGGACTGTATTTAATCGCCTGATTGAACTGTAATTCTGCATCTTGAAGTTTATCCTGATCAAAATAGATCATACCAATCCCGAAATATGGATAGCCCCACTTTGGATTGATCTCAATGGCTTTTTTATACGCAAGCATCGCCAGATCGTTCTTTTTTTGGTTACGATATACCTCACCGAGATTAAAATACGCAGAGTAGAATTCGCTGTCAAGCTCTATAGCTTTTTGCAATTCAATTTCAGCTGATCCATAGTCGCCTTTTTTAAGGAGCATTGATCCAAGACTGAAATGTGCCATCGTGAAGTTTTGATCTAATTCAACAGCTTTATTAAAAAACTCTATTGCTTTATCTATATTTTCATCTTTTCCGCTTGACGCGTAAACATAACCGAGCGAATATTGATATAAAGCATTATTTGGCGAATTGCTAACCAACCCCCTGTATATAGTGACAAGGTCATCTGTTTTGTCTTTCCATTTAGTAATGAAGTTTCTATGTGCATCAAGTCTATTTGGGTCTGACTTCATAAGTTTATCGTAATCTTTCATCAGTTCATTTTTTGAATCTACCTGTCCATAAGAAACAACAACGGAGGACAAAAAGACAAATATAAAGATATAGATGTATTTATTATTTTTCATTTTAATATCACTTCCTTTAATATCCCCTGATCATATTCTTTTTCAACCTTGCAAGACCCTTAGACGTTGCAAGCCAAACAAAATCATTATCAACAGCAATACAAGAAGGAGCAGTGCCAGAAAATTTAGAGGGATAATTGATCGGCTGTGTCCATTGGGAAGACCTATGAGATATGATGACAGAATCAGTTCCTATCCATACTTCTTTTTCATTTGCCCCCATAGCTATCGTGCTTGTGTTAATATGACGGGTATCAGTAAGTTGGATTGATTTTGTGTCTGATTCCCATTGTGTAATTGGCAACTCTTCCCAAGCCAATGTGTTCGGATCGTAACTACTGACTCCGTTCATAAAATCTTCATACCACAAAAACCACATATCGCCTTCACTATAAGTTATAACTGGGACAGACCTTCCAATGAGCGAAATTTGTTTATCTGGTCTGTGCCATCTAAGCGTAGAATAATCAAAAATACTGACGCCATTTTTAAACGTTCCGCACCATAGACCCTTTGGCGTTGATGCTATGGACATTACTTTGTTATCTGGTAATCCATCAAAGGTTGTATAATGTTTCCAATCACGCTTATTCTTATTGTATTGGTATATTCCGAACTCAGTTCCAACCCAGACAGAATCATTATCAACTTGCAGACAGATAACCTTGCTCATATTAGTTTTATTTTCGACAACAGAATCTTGTATTAAAGAATTATTCGCTTTATCATATTGCTTGACCCAAGAATCCGCAGTCCCTATCCAAAGGTAAGATTCATCAACAGATAAAGACGTAATTTCAACACTAGGAAGGATTATATCATTGACAACAGAGTCAGACTTCGGATCAAATTTTGCAACGCCCGAAGCTGTCCCAACCCATATACAATCTTTATCTAACACTATCGAACGGACATCATCACTAGGCAGTCCGTCAGCAGAGCCATACACATCCCAGATAAACTCATCAGCTAGCTTTTGAGCTGACAAAATAAGGGATTGATCTGATGATTCATTTATGACTTTATTTATTTCTTCCAAAGCTTTGAGGTATTCCCTTCTTTGTTGATATAACTTTGCCAAAGAAAAATGGGCATTATCAGCTCGTTCGCCATAGGGAAAGTCTGTGACAACCTTCATAAAATATTTCTCTGCGGATTTAAGATCACCAATTTCAGCATAAAGTCTTCCGATTTCAAAAAGTGCCTTTTCAGCATTTTGATTCTTTGGAAATTTTTCAACAACACTTTCCAAAACAGATATGGCTTTTTTGCTATCGTTCAGTTCCCAAGCATATAAAAAACCAGATTTGTAAACCGCAAATTCAGCATTTTTGTCTTGTGGATATTTTTGGAATAATAGATAATAAGTATCAGCAGCGGATTTGAAATCTTTTTTATTGAGATACCAGTCTGCTATATCTTTGAGATCAGCGTCAATTCCCGGGCGATCAGGGTCAAGAAGCAAAACACGCCCTAAATATCCCATAGCCTCACTTTTTCGTCCCATTCTTGATAATAATCTGCCAAGCTCATAATTTGCGTCAACATAATTCGGTGAAGCCTCAACAGCTATTTTAAATTCTGTCAATGCCAAGTCGTCAAATCCTTCTTTTATTAGTTGTCTTCCCCTCAAAAGATGAAGATATGCCTTAGCGGATACTTGACTATCGTCTGATACAAAGTCAATTAAGGCTATATCGTTTATTGACAGCTTTTTCTCGCCTGATTCAGTTTTAATGATTATCTCAGTATTTTGAATTGTTCCATTGATCTTTTCACCGCTTTTTGTAAGAATAAGTGCTTGCTGTGAAAATACACTAACGGAAATCAAAATCATACAGGTAAGGATAATTTTTGATAGTATAAATTTACGCATATTAACCACCATTTCAAATTAGCTTTATAAATACAAGGAATTTCAAATAGTCTGTCAATCGCAGACAAAAAGCACTTATGAAACTCTATTCATAAACGATCTAGTTTTGCAGATAAGATTACATAAATTTATGACTCGTTCATTTCAACAAAAATCTTGTCATCTTCTATTTCATCGATATTATTTGGCTTTTTTGATGCAGATTCAATGTAGGGCAATAAAAGGTCTTCAAGCTCTTTAAGCGTCTGAATGTGCATCGCTTTCTGTCGCATTTCTGTTATATTAGGTAAACCTTTTGTCCACCATTTTATGAATTTTCTTATCTCTTTGCATGCCCTACTTTCGCCTAGGAGATCAGTTAGTGAACGTGCAAAATCCAGAAGCTGTGTTAACTTTTCATACTCAGATGGCTTTGAAGGCATAATCCCTGTCTCGAGATAAATTAAAGTCCTTGAAAATATCCAAGGGTTGCCTAATGCACCACGCCCTATCATCACTGCATCACAGTTAGTCAATTCAAACATCTTTTTCGCATCTTCGGGAGATTTCACATCGCCATTCCCAACAACAGGTATTTTAACTGCATCTTTGACATTTTTTATTATATTCCAATCCGACAGACCTGAAAATCCCTGCGATCTTGTCCTTGGATGGACTATGATTGCATCTGCCCCGCAATCCTCAATTATCTTTGCTATTTCAACTGCATTTATGCTGTTTTTATCCCAACCAGACCTTATCTTTGCGGTCACGGGGCAGGATGATGCTTTAACTACTTTACCAGTTATCTCCCTGATGAGCTCTGGATGTCTCATCAGTGCAGAACCTGATCCCCCGTTGACAACTGTCCTAGCAGGACAACCGAAGTTAAGATCAACAATGTCAGCCTGTTTCGACGCTATTTCACTTGCCTTTTCCAAGGAATCAGGACTATTACCGAAAAGCTGAATCGCAACAGGACGTTCATCTTCTGATACTTCCATAAGACGCATAGTCTTTGGTATGTTTCGGACAATGCCTTCTGCGCATATCATCTCTGTAAAGACAAGCCCAGCACAATGACTTTTCATAAGTTTTCTCAGAGCTATGTTGCTTATCCCTGCCATTGGTGCAAAGAATAATCTATTTGGTATAGTTATATTGCCGATGTTTATCTGTTTGGTTTTATACATATTTTTGCTTTACTTTTATTTCAAATAAGCTGATTCTACTTTATATAACGCAGATGCGTAATCAATGGCTTCTTGCTCGCCATAGTTTTCGTTTACAACCAAATTGAAATGTGTCTCAACTGCCTCTATGCAGTTTCGCAATGAAAAGTTTGGATTTCTATCGCCTTTATAGTTTGGATCAGTCCAAGGATAACCGCTTTTGCCATACGTAGCCTTTTCTACGAACCATTTGGCTTCGGAAGGGATATGACGGTAGGATGCAAAACAAGGTATCCCTTCTGCTGAAAGTGCATTGACAAATTGATCTTTGCTGACGGTCAGTTTATCTAGATCAATGTGCATCCTGATATACCAATAAGACGACTGACAATTATCGGGCATCCATCCGAAGGTTACGGATTTAAGGTCTTTTATTTTTTCTGCAAGCGATCTGACAAAATTTCTACGACCTTCTATTATACGTGGAAGTTTTCGTAATTGGACGCGTCCGATAGTTGCTGATAGCTCATTGCTATTAAGATTTAGCCCCATTCTGACATTTGATGAGAATGAGGTATTGAATGGTTTTCCCCTATCAGCGAATCGTTTGGCTTCCCAATACAGGTCAGCATTTTTAGTAAAAACAACCCCGCCTTGTGCTCCAGTAGCGTGATGTTTTCCACTCATTGTTGAGAACGCAGATAGATCACCGAAAGTGCCGACGAGACGACCTTTGTACAAAGCTCCATGTGCTTGTGCACAATCTTCTATAACAAAAAGCCCTTTTGATCTTGCGATCTCCATAATCGGGTCCATATCCGCAGGTTCGCCAAAGATATGTGCAACGACGATCGCCTTTGTCCTTTCAGTGATAACTGCTTCTATCTGATCTGGTCCCATATTATAGGAATTTTTATTTGTATCTGCTATTACGGGGACACAGTTAAGCATCGGTATAGGCATAACACCGCCTGGGTCTGTTATCGGAGGAGCTATAACTTCACTGAGCGGTTCAAGATTTAGTGCGCCGAGTGCTACAAAGATAGCTGATGTGCCTGAGTTCACAAGGTCTGCATATCCTCCGCCCATAAATTCTGAAAACTCTTTTTCATAGCTTTGTTCTTCTGGACCATTGTATCCAAATGCCTCGCCTGTCTCAATTGATCGATCAAAAAGTGCTATAACTGCGGATTTTTCCTCTTCTCCAAAAAGCCTTCTCGGTGGAAACGGTGTCTTACGGACTTTTTCTCCCCCGTCAATAGCTAATTTTGCCATATTTGACCTCCTAATAATCGTTCAATTATCGCTAATGTGGTATTATCACATAGTCAGCATATATTAGACAAATTAAAATTGGTTTTCAGGTTTTAATCTGGTCTCTTTATTATATAACATATTTGCAAGATTTGCAAACTGATTGATACTTAGGTCCTCTCCTCGCGTTCTTGGATCAATATCAAGTGATCTCATAGCGTTATCTAATGATTCAATATTAAATTTTAGCTTATTATTAGATCGGATAGATAGTATAAGTGCATTTCGTAGAGTCTTCCTGCGATGCTGAAAGGCTCCTCTTACGATAGAGAAAAACAGGTTTTCGTCCTCAACGAAAACATTGGGTTTATTTTGGACTTCCAATTCAATAATAGCGGAATCAACTTTGGGCTTAGGATAAAAGCAATTTGCGGGGACAATATTTATTATCTTCGCTTTGCATCTATATGCTACTGCGACTGATAACGAACCATAGCTTTTATTTCCAGGAATGGACACTATCCTTTCGCCGACCTCTTTTTGGACCATCAAGACCATAGATTTTATGTTCAACGATTTTGATTGTTCCAAAAGCATAAATATTATCGGCGATGTAATATAATAAGGCAAGTTACCTATGATCTTTACATTTTGACTTGGAAGAAGATCATTTAATAATTGGGCATAGTTGGTTTTTAGCATATCATCATTTATTAATATTATGTTATTGAAATCCTTACAATAAGATTGAAGGACGTTGAAAAGATCGGGATCAAATTCTATTGCAAATATTTTGTTGACAAGGGGTGCAATTTGGCGGGTCAATATTCCTAATCCAGCCCCAAGTTCGACGATGACGTCATCCATTGAAGGCTTTATAGATTCGATAATAATGTCATTTATATTCTGATCTATGAGGAAGTTTTGTCCAAGGCTTTTCTTTGGGTAAATGCCAGCATTTCTCAACAGGTTTCTGACGAGATTCTGTGCGGAATTATAGTTTATATAGTCTTTTTGCATTTTCCCACAATATCATTTTTTTAACATTGTCAGGGATTTTCGCGCCTAACACTTTTCCCAATTGGACAGCAAATCCTCGACCGGGCGCATCAGAACCAAATACTATGCGATTCGATCCTAATTCACGGACTGCAAACTCTAAGAATCCTGCTTCTGGCTCTCCTCCGCTTACATCTGCATATATATTTGGAAAAGGGGAAATTTCAGCAAGCCCACGAAATCCCGCACCGAACAAATGAGCCATCTGTATATTGAGTTTTGGGAATTTGTCTGCCAATATAACTATGTCTTCTGGCGTCGTCTCATTGTCAAGATTGCCTATCGTCTTATACCACGCGTGCTGAAGTATAGGCACGTTAAGTTCAATCGCTTTTTCTGCAATCGGTTCAACAAGCTGATCGCTTGCCTTGACTGAAATCCAAAGCTTTATCCCAACCATGCCCTTTGATATACATCGCTCAATCTCTGCAAGTGATTCTTTCGTGTATCTTGGATTAACAAAGCAAAGTCCATAAATTTTGTCTGGATACTTTTCCATTGCTTCTAATGTGATGTTATTAGCAGATACAAAATCCGTGACCGTTGGAAAAGCAATATATCCCTTTTCACCTAAACAAGATGCTAATAATTTTTTTATACCGTTTTTGGATGCAGATTCGATCAGTTCTTCAACTTTATCCTCGTTGTTCCATTTGCCTATGTGGATATGTGCGTCTATTATCATAGTTTTAATTCCAGAAGAAATCAACAACAGGTTAAATTGGTTTTGATGGTCATAATTTGTTTAAACACAGCCAAAAAAACCGAAGAACAGGCATTGACTTTGTATTGATTGTCATTCATCATTATACCGTATTTTCAACAACAAGGGTGGGAATAATAATTATCGTTATTGACATTTGGGTCTTCTTTATTAACTTGCTTGGCAGGTTTTGGAGGATTTACAGGATTTTTACAATCCTCTCTTGATGCCCATACACCAACGGTAGCTAACAGAAATAGCATAAGAATTACAAGAAAATAACTTAAGACTTTCAATGTAGACGCCTCCTTCACTTTGAAAAAGTTTGATGAAGGCATAAATATTACATTACCAGACAATTTTAGTTTATTATCATTTGCCCTCCATCAAAGCTTTTTAAAAAGATTGAAATAAATTTTTAGTTTTACCAAATACAGAAATTATTATAAGAAATTGAAAAATATATGTCAACATCAAATCTTGAGCTTAGGACAAGAGTTCGGACAAGAAATAACTCCTATCGCATGTCAATTATGTTTTTGCCTATTTTGAAATGATTCCTCTGTTTTTTGTCTTTTAGTATCATAATTTCCGATCTCTTATTATATTCCCAGTCATTTGGATGAGTTTCAGTCTTGTAGTCTTCATAATATTCATAATGTATCGGATTTCCGCCATTATTAGCAATTGTATTACTTTCAACGATGATGTTATCCAAGACGTTTGCATTGACCACAAATACTGCCCTTCTATTGTGGTGAATATTGTTATCTTTTATCATTGTATTGCCTTTAATGAAGTCTTTATAATAATCATCTCTCCAATAAAATATATCATTCCAGCCAAATGCACCGCCTCCATTGTGATGTATCTCGTTATTATATATCCTGTTGTTTGATGAACCTATTAAACATATTCCAAATATATCATTGTATCCAATGTCATTATTGAATATCTCAAAATTATATACTTCACCTTCTAGCAATATCCCACTACTTCCGCCATATTCGTCTTTTCTGTGTCTGTTCTCTTTAACAATATTTTGATATATCTTTCCGTTTTTGGCTTTCACTATCCATATTCCCTGTTCCCCATTTCTCAAGACCGTGTTGTTATCTATCTCTATGTCGTGAATGAAGTCAAGGTCGCCAGAAAAAACGCCTATCCCGTCGCTTATAGAGTTAATAACAGTATTATCAAATATCTTTACATAATTACATCCATCAGTCGCTATTCCTTGTGATCTGCCGTCAGGGAAATCCTCTCCTCTTTTGAATGCTTCTATCAAACCAATATTGTCCATATATATATCCAGCCCATTGTCTTCAACATAATTTGCGTAAATCTTCACATTATCGGCATTTTTCACCCTAATAAATGCTGATCTGTGATTATTCTTTACAATGTTATTATGTATGGAGACGTTAACCGCTCTTTTATTATGTCCTATGACGTATATGCCATAGTCATTGTTGATGACCTTATTACCATAAATCTCGACAGTCTTTGCATCAAAGACCATTATTCCACCGGTATCAAACGGTTTATTCAAAGCAGAAATCCTCATTTTACCGGTATCTCTGATCTGTTTCTGTATGTTTTCTGATATTTTGATGCCACAGTCATGGATGTAATTGTTTCTGATTATGACATGATCCACTTCACGTATCTGTATGCCAGGACCGCTTGGATTTGCTATCTCAACCCCCTCAACTATGTAAGACATATCAGGTGTGGTCTGAATTTTCTCTACTATTATTGGTTGATGAAAATCATAAGCAAAAACTGATAAAGCCAGTGTAAGAAAGGAAAATAACAATGTTAGATATAATATTCGTCTCACAAAAAATTTCTCCTTTTATTGCAAATAGCAAGACGGCTAATTGGTTCTTATGTTGCAACTATATCGGTCAAGATCATATTTAATTTCCATCTGAATATCAATACAAAATCTGCTGAAGTTTGGCATGAGAACAGATATCTTAAAAACTTATCTAAAAAATACTGTTTGTTGTTACATAACCGCCTTTTTATTGTCATTTCAACAAAATTTCAGTAGCTCCATATGTTATTCTGAACTTGGAAATTATCAAAATGGATTAAAGTTATTAACAACTTCTGCCGATATAGGAAATGTAAGGATAAATTATGGCAAGAATTCATTGAATAAAAGGAAAGTTGTTATGGGAACGGGATTAGAATTAATTGAATTTGATCAGATTTTTCAGTCCACAACCAATGGTATACGGATAATTGATAAGGATTTCAATGTTTTGAAGGTCAATAGGGCATATTTGGATCTATTTGGTTTAGACGAATATAGTTCAATAGGTAAAAAGTGTTATGAAGTGCTGGGAAGCTCTTTGTGTCACACATCAGATTGTCCTTTGGAGGTCATCTCAAATGGCGAAAAAACTGCACAATATGAAATGCAGATAGAAAATGAAAGTGGAGGTATCATAAATTATATATCAAACGTCAGACCTCTTTATGATTCGGATGGGAAATTGATCGGGATAATGGAAGATATAAGGGATATAACTGAGATCAGGAAGATTGCAGATGAGATAAAAATTCGTGACAGTATTCTGGCATCATCAATAAATGCGATAGCGGTTGCAGACTTGGAGGGGAGAATAACCTATGTAAACAGCTCATTTATAAATATGTGGGAATGCAGTATAAAAGAGGCGATGTCTAGACCAATAACTGATTTTTGGCAAATGGGGGGAAATCCAGCGGATGCTTTAAGCTTTCTATTCAAGAGAGGGAAATGGGTTGGCGAAGGGGTTATAAATCGTAAAGATGGTTCGTTAGGTTATGTTCAAATATTGGCAAGCATAGTTATTGATGAGACGAATATGCCAATATGTATAGTTACGTCATTTGTTGATATTACAGAGCTAAAAAAAACGAAGGAAAGCAAGCTAAGGGCACAAACCGCCTTGGCAATAGCAAAAGCAAATACTGATACGATTAAAAGTATAATGGACGCGGTCGTAATAGCAATCGCGATAGTCGATCTAGAAGGTGTAATTGTTAGGTTTAATAAGGGTTTTTCTGAAACTTTTGGTTTCAATTCACAGGATCAACGAAAAAATCTAACAGATTTCATATCAGAGGAAGACATCCCAAAGGTTTTGGATGCGATAAAAGAATGTATAGAAAATGGGCTGTCTTCAAATGTCGAATGTTCAGCGCTAAGCGAGAATAAAGGTAAGATAATAGTGATAATAGACCTTACTCTTATGAAAGATTCGAGAGGTGCAACGACTGGCATTATTGCTGTTATAAGGGATATCACAGAACAAAAAAGGTCAGAAGAGACAAAAGAACGGCTAAGCAATGAACTGATAAACAAGAACAAAGAACTGGAACAGATGATCCGCATAGTGTCACATGATTTAAGATCGCCTCTGGTCAATATTCAAGGATTTAGCAATGAACTCAAAATTTCGTGTAAACAGATTCAAGAGATCATTAAAGAAAATATGCCTGATGGTCTGTCAGAAGAACTTTTACCAATACTCGACGAAGAAATACCAGAAATTCTTGAATATATAATGTTAAGTGTATCTAAGATTGATTCCTTATTATCAGGTCTTTCACGTATATCAAGGCTTGGTCGCACTTCGCTAAATATTGAAAAGATTGATATGAATAAACTCATAGAAAACGTGATCGGGACATTTGAATTCCAAATAAAACAAAACGAGATAAATTTGATAATTGATCCACTACCTAACTGTGTTGGAGATGAATCACAAGTAAACCAAGTGTTTTCGAACCTTATCAGTAATGCTATAAAGTATCGAGATCCCAATAAAAACGCAATAATACATATATCGGGTTATGAAGATGACGGTAAAGCCATATATTTTGTTGAGGATAATGGTATTGGTATTTCTCCTGAGCATCAAGAGAAAATATTTGATATGTTTTATCGCCTTGATCCGAAATCTACTCAGGGAGATGGTTTGGGGTTAAACATAGTCCGAAAAATATTAGATAGGCACAACGGAAAAGTATGGGTGGAATCTGAATATGGTAAGGGAAGTAGATTTTATGTATCCCTACCGAGGATAGAAAAAGAAGTTTTATTGGATGTGTAAGAGCAATGAAAAGCGAGACGACAATAATTATTGCAGAGGATAACGAGGGTCATGTCCTTCTTGTTAAAAAAAATCTGCGCAGGGCAGGTATAAAAAACGAAATTTTGCATTTCAGCAATGGTCAGGACCTGCTAGATTTCCTTTTTCATCAAAGCGAAAGCCAAAATAACAGGCAATATCTGCTCTTGTTAGATATCCGTATGCCAAAAGTTGACGGCATCGAAGCGCTGAGACAGATAAAGCAAGATAGTAGGTTTCGTAAAATGCCGGTCATAATGCTTACAACAACGGATAATCCACAGGAGATAGATAAATGTTATGAACTTGGCTGTAATGTATATATAACTAAGCCCGTGGATTATGAAAAATTTATGGATGCAATAAACAGGCTGGGTCTTTTTATTATGGTTATAGAGGTGCCAAAATTGCCTGAAGAGGGAAAAAATGGAAGATGAAAGAATTTATACAAATAAAATTCTTATCGTTGAAGATGATGCGATACTTTGCGAACTTATAGCTAAAAGCCTTGAAAGATCAGGATTTGAGGTCATAAAAGCTCAGACAGGAGAATCCGCTTTATCTCAAATGCAAGAAGTGGATGATTATATACTGTTATTAGATTATCATCTGCCAGATATGACGGGTAAAGAACTAATAGAGTCAAAATTTATCAAAAAAAACAAGGTCCCATTTATCATCATGACTGGTCATGGAGACGAGAAATTGGCAGTTGAAATGATGAAACAAAATGCCCGTGATTATGTGGTCAAAGATGAAAACTTTCTTGACATATTACCGATTATAGTTCAGCAGGTTGTGTATCAAGTTGATATGGAAAAAAGGTTAGCGAAAGCGGAGGAATCACAGAAAGATGCAGAAAAAAGACTAATGGCGGTAAATGAAGAGCTAGAAGAAATAATCAGAGAACGTACAGAACAACTAGCGAAAGCAAACGAAGAACTCCTTCGTGAAATCGCAGAACGCAAAGAAATTGAAAGAAGGTTTGAAGATTATAACAAAGAATTACAATTATTTGCAGAAATAACTTCTGAACTCGTGTCTGATACTGTTGAAAATGCAAACAGGATGAAGAATTTGCTTGATGAATTGTTAAGCTATTCAAGGCTGGGCATTGACGCAAACTATTTTCAGAATACAGAGACTTCTACTGCACTTAAAAATGCCTTAGATGAGGTCAAATATCTAATTAATGAAAGTTCCGCGAAAATAACTTTTGATCAACTGCCAAACATAACCGCAGATACTGTACAGATGACGATATTGTTTAGAAATCTTATAGAGAACTGTATCAGGTCTTGTTGCAATGAAACACCGAAAATTCATATATCAGCGAGAGAAGATGAAAAGGAATGGATATTTTCAATCACAAGTAACAGCTCTTTTATAGACACAGAACACAAAGACATGGTCTTCACAATATTTAACCATCTTCAAAGTTGTGGGTTAAGTTCAAGATCGGGAATTTGGCTAGCGACCTGTAAAAAAATAGTAGAAGGTCATTCAGGAAATATATGGGTAGAATCAAATAACGGTAATGAGACGATATTTTGTTTCTCTATTCCCAAGCGACAGATAACATGAGGTAAATAATGAATGAAGCAGAATTCTTGGAATTGTCAAAAAATTTTAAGATTTCCAAAGAAAGACTATCACAATTGCCTAGGCTAATTGATAATTTGATGGTAAAAGAGCTTAATCTGCGCAGAGATTCCATCGTCAACCGAAGAAATGACCTAAATGAAGAAATTGAGAAAATAAAAAAAGAACGAGAAAAACTCCAATCAGAAATGCTTGAAATGAAAGCATTGATCCCAATAATGAGAAAACAATTAGTAGATGCCTCAAAACAAATATGGAATATGAAAACAAAAGATGAAGCGGAGAAAATCGATGAATTGAAAGGAAAAATAAAAGAGGCAAAATTCCAAATAGAAGATAATGTCAATAAGATCATAAAATGTGCTTTGATGCTATGGGGAGCTGGTCAAATGCAATCAAAACTGATGGAATATATCATATGTAGAATTAAGGCAAACCTAAATTATACCGAGGATCTCCCCAAGGTAGGAATGGAAGACGAGCTATTAGAAATGATTGAAAAATATAAAAAGGATCAAGAGACACTACGCCTAATATTAGAAGCATCAGCAGAAGATGGAATGGCAAAAATTCATCAAAACAGCATCTTATAACAAATTGACTATGTATTAGTTTTTACTACTTCAAATAGAAATATGTTTTCTAATGTTGTCAGTTTATATTGAGAAATTCTTTTTAAATCTATTTTTTCCTCACCGTATTTTGTCCTAAAAACTGTTAAGATGACCTCCCTCCCTATTATCTAATCCAAAGATTTAAAATAGACGTTCACCATATTTAATTTCCCCCGCTGAAAAGCAGAAAATATTGACAATATGCTTCTATTTTCGTAAAATACAACTGACAGAGAAAATTTTTTCCACTATATTCGGATTTGAGCAAAATTTGTTATGAATTATTTGTCTTTTGGAATTATAGGCTAACAACGCCAATATATACTTTTATAATGAGAGGAATAGTTAATATGCCAGTGAAAAAATCAGTTTTTCTTAAAGAAGAGGTTAAACACATTGATATAACATCCTTTGATTCAACACCTATTATAAATGCAATGGCTGATATGTCATTCACGTCAAGAGAAGTTGCTAGAGCAACAGATATCTTAAATCGTATGATTAATGATGAAGATTGCACAATAATACTTACCATAGCGGGAAGCACAAGTGCTGCGGGATGTATGAAGATATATTCGGATATGGTTAAATATAATATGGTTGACGTTGTGGTTGCAACAGGAGCGACAATCGTTGATATGGACTTTTTTGAGGCATTAGGGTTTAAGCATTACAAAGGCACGCCAAACGTTGACGATAAAAAATTAAGACAACTCTATATAGACAGAATTTATGATACTTATATAGACGAAAAACAATTACAGATATGTGATGCTACCATAAAGAAAATTGCAGATTCACTTGAACCAAGACCTTACTCTTCAAGGGAGTTTATATTAGAAATGGGCAAATATCTCGTTAAAAACGCCAAGAAAAAAGAGTCACTCGTTCAAGTTGCCTATGAAAACGATGTCCCAATATTCTGCCCTGCTTTTTCAGATAGTAGCGCAGGATTTGGACTTGTTATGCATCAAGCAGGACGCAAAAATAAACATCTGAGCATAGACTCTGTTAAAGATTTCCGCGAACTTACCGAGATAAAAATTAGGGCAAAAACGACGGGTTTATTTATGATAGGTGGAGGAGTGCCGAAAAATTTCATTCAGGATACTGTCATTTGTGCAGAATGTCTCGGAAAAAACGTTCCAATGCATCAATACGCAGTCCAAATAACTGTGGCTGATGTCAGGGATGGAGCTTGCTCTAGCTCAACTCTTAAAGAGGCTAGTTCGTGGGGTAAGGTTGATACTATATATGAACAAATGGTCTTCGCAGAAGCTAGCTCTGTTCTTCCTTTGATCATCAGTTGTGTATACCACAAGGGAGACTGGCAAAAACGTCAGAGAAAAAATTGGAGCAAAATTTTTGAGTTAGAATAGTAATATACTCTTAACACAAACCATAATTAGGCTAATTTTCATTAATTTGATATACAAAGAGAAATCTAATATGAAGCTGTTGTCATTTATATTTATCCTTCTTTTGTCAATTTTCTCATGCACAAAATTGTATAAATTGGATCAGACATTTGCTAACAGACAAATTCAGGATGAAAATCTAAAACAAACTTCCACACAAGAGCTAAAATTAGAGCCTATAACTGAACCGGGAGAATATACCCTTGTAGCATCCAAATCAAATACATCTTTTATTTTGTATGTCCCATTAGATTATACGCCGACAAAGCCTTTTCCAATAATCTTTTGCTATCATGGTGCAGGCGTATCTGCTACGACTTGGCCATTTTATCAAGTCACCAACGGCAGAGGATTTATCATCGTCGGTATGAACTATGTAGCTCCAAATAGCCCTTCGCTGGAACTTATGAGATATGAAAGAGCTTATTTTTTAGAGGTTTTGGACATCGTATCTTCCAGACTAAATGTCAATTCTAAGCTTGTATTTATGGGCGGATATAGTATGGGAGGCTATGCAACATCTATGCTAGGGGAACAGTTATTAGATAAATTGGCAGGGCTCATAATACTAGGCGCTGGTCGCTTTACAATAGAACGTTTTGCACCGTTGACAAGGAACATTCGCGGAAAACCGATATTTATCGGAGTTGGTCAAGCAGATACAACTCATCAACCACGGGCGAAGATCGCTGCAAATATGTATCTAGGTTGGGGAGCAAATGTGACTTATGAGGAATGGGTTGGTGTCGGGCATGCTATAAACACGCCTGAATTTCCTTCAAAAAAATTGCTTCAATGGCTGACGGATATGGTTAATAAAAAGCTATGAAAAAAAGATCATTGGTATTTATAGTTTTAGCCTTTTTATTTTGTCAATATGCTAACTCACAGGAAAGCATATTGCTTGTCAAAGATGGAAATTCTGACTTTCGTATTGTGCCAAGTCCTGATGCTTCACCAATAGAGACATTCGCGGGACAAGAGTTGCAAGGTTATATAACTCAATCTTCCGGCGGATTTCTTCCTATGTCTAGTCCGAATGAACCAATACTTGCGAAACGCATATATCTCGGCAGAAGGTCAGTTGAAAGGTTAGGTTTGACATTAGATAAAGCAAAACTTGGTTCTGATGGATTTATCATTAAAACGATGGGAGATAAAATCGCTATCGCAGGTTGGACTCCAAGAGGAACACTTTATGGTGTATATGCCTTTCTAGAGGGAATTGGTTGCAAATGGCTTGCTCCCGGTGTAAACGGTGAAGTTATACCGATAAAGCCTAATATAATAATACCTAACTTGGACATCTTACAGTCCCCTAAAATCCAATATAGAGGGTTCAGAAGCTCCTTCGCAAAGACGTTCACAAACACAGACTGGATAGATTGGATGGGGAAAAACAGACTCAATCTTTTAATTGTTGAATCAGATATGTTCGGTGAACTCAAAAAGATCGCAGATGGAGAAATAGAAAAACGCGGGATAAAAGTAGGCGTCAGTTTTGCACTCTCAAATTCGGATGAATCAAGAAAAAGGGTTTTGGATTTCATCAAGGCTAATCCCCAAGTTGAAATAATTGAGATTTATCCAGAAGAAAATAATAAAGATATTGATCAAATTTCCGCAATAGCTGACAACATAGCCCTAAATTATCCGGAAAAAAAAGTGTTTTTAAGAGTTGATCATAGATCAGTTTCTAACCTAAAATATGCCTCTAATTATGAGTTTTTATTTATGCCAACAGAGAGATGCTATCGTCATCATATTATTGATAAGACTTGTGAGATCAATGCATCACAGAGGCTATCTATACAAAAACTAATCAGAACTGGCAGATTGATTGGACTGCAAGAGTATTATATGGGGTCTTATGATCAAAATTCTATACCTTTTCCGATACTTCAAACTATATTTTTTGATCTGAAGTACATGAGCGCTTTTGACAATGTTAAACTTTATGTAACTCAATGTGAACTGGGTAATTGGGGAACATATGGTATTAATTACTATACTTTCTCTAAGTTAACTTGGAATCCAAGATACGAGCTTGGATGGATAATTGACGATTATTGCGATAAATTTTTCGGACAAGCATCAAATAGTTTAAAAAAGTATTTTTCATTAATGGAAGATGCGATGGCAAAGATTGATCATATATCCTATATAGACCCTCCTGAATTGATAGTTAAGCTTTTAGACGAAGCCACTTTGAAAAAGCTTCAAAATTACCTTGATAACGCAAAGATGCAAAGCAACGATGTCATAACCTATGAACGGATCAGAAAAGTTCAATTATCTTTGGATTACACTGTCTTGTTATGGAATACGCTTAGCAATTATTTAAATGGCATTGAGTATCAAGAAACAGGCAATAAAAAGATGGCAAAAATTAACATAAAAAAATCAATTGAAAACGGCGAAAACTTGATAAAATTCTTGTATGAAAATATTGACGAGGACGTCTTTATTGTCACACAGAGTTTTATATTTGATTATATAGACATAATCATCAATGATGCACGAAACCGCTTGGATACATTATAGACATTTAACACGAATTAAAGCCAAAGACTCATTCTCATCGTTTTGCACTCTTTTTATTTTAATTTGTCTTTTTTATTCTTCATCATTTGTAGTTTCAGATGATATCCTTCTAATAGCTGATGACCTTGCCGATCAAAAACTCTATGATGATGCGATAACAGAATACAAAAGGTTTATCTTTTTCAATCCAAACAGTTCACAAACAGCAGAAGTGTTTTATAAGATAGGGCTATGTTACCGCTCAAATGGGGAGATACACAATGCTATTGAAGCTTTGAACAAGTCAGTGTTTTTATATGGTAACTCCGATCTAGCTAATGAAAAAAGATTAACCTTAGCAACAACATTGATCGCAAGTGGAAATCATAATTTAGCTAGACTTGAACTTACAAGGATAATTAATTCAACAAATGATGAATTACTGTTAAAAAAGGCATTGTATTTTTCTGGAATAGATGCGATATACATACGTGACTGGCGATCAGTTCAGGAGTATTTCAGCAAATTTTATCAAAAAGAAGAAGATATGGATAAAATAAACACTATAATCAAATCTACTGAGAAGTCATACAAATCACCAATTAAAGCCAGAATACTTTCTGCAATCGTTCCCGGCATAGGACAGATATACTCCGGCAACTGGAAAGATGGTCTAAACGCATTTATCCTTAATGGCGTAATTATCGGCGGTATAGCCTATAATGTCAATAAAAAAGATTATGCGAATGCACTGATGGTTGCATATTTATTTCTATTTAGGTATTATAATGGAAATATTTATCATGCGGGAGTAGATGCGGAGAAATATAATCAGAGATTAGACAGTCAGACTGCTGATGAATTAATAAGGCTTGTTTCAATCGATGAACCATAATGGGTAATACAATTTATGATCAAAAGAATAAGCATTCGGACAAAAATTGTCCTTCCTTATACTATATTACTAATTTTGTTCACTGCTTTAGTATCTACTATTACAATAAGTTTGATATATAAACAGATTGATGAAAGACTTGACGAGCAAATGGAGCAGGAGATAGAGATTTTATCTTCAATGGGGTTTTTGTTAAATGATGAGTTTCTCGCAAAATCCAGAATTAGTGATGTCATCGGTAGGGATATAATCGTTTACCTGCCAAGTGGAGAAGTTATCGCGACAAGTTTGCCAAGAGATAGTCTTGACAGTATAATGTCGTTCATAAAAAATCCAGATATAGAAAACACAATATCTCCTAACACAACGTTTATTAGAAACATACGTCTATCAAACAAACCATATAAGATCATTTACCGACGTATAGAAAGCCTTGATCTCAAAAGTCATCTTATTTTTTCAATAATGACATCTATGGAAGATATAGATAAGACGAAGCGTCGATCTGCTATGACCGTCATTATAGTAGCGATATCAGGGACCATATTTGTAACAGCCATTGGGAGCCTGATCGCATTCAGCATATCTGCCCCGATCAAGAAACTAGTAAAGTTCACAGAAAAGGTTGCATCTGGTGATCTGTCCGCTATTGCAGACGTCAAAACTCGTGACGAGATCGGAGTCTTGGCACAATCGTTTAATCAAATGACAGTTGAACTTGAAGCATCTAGGGATAAACTTGTCCAATCGGAAAGATTAGCAGTATTGGGTCAATTGACCGCTAGTATTGCACACGAAATAAGAAATCCATTGACTTCAATGAAAATGGTTGTTCAATTATTGAAGAAGAAACTACAAGACGATCAAGTTAGCAACGAATCGCTTCAAGCAATATTAGATGAAATAGACAGGCTTAATATAATAGTCAATGGATTATTGGATTCTGCACGTCCATTAGAATTGAACACTAGAGAGGCAAACATTATTGATGTAATAAATGAAGTTATAAGGTTAATGGAACCAAATCTTCATCATAGGAAGATAGATATAGCAGTGCTAAGACAATCAGAAAATATTCCATCTGTCATAATTGACGTTGAAAGAATGAAGCAAGTTTTTATGAATATTATCATCAACGCTATGCAAGCTATGCCCGAAGGCGGAAAAATTACAATTAAATATAAGTATGACGAGATTAAAGATGAAATATTAATTGAAATTTCGGACACCGGCTTTGGTATGACAGAGGAAATCTTAAAACATGTATATGATCCATTTTTCTCTTCGAAGTCAGGAGGGACGGGATTAGGTTTAACTAATGTTAAACGAATACTTGATCTTCACAAAGCAAATATTCAAATAAAGAGTGTTGAAGGTCTTGGCACTTCTGTGCAAATAATCCTGAAAGCCCTTACACGATGACGGATAGCTGAAATTCTAATTGAAGGTTTTTCTGTTTTTCTTCTTCATTAGCGATCAACTCTGATTTCATCTCTTCATCAAGTTCTTTTAATCGTCTTTCTGCAATTTTTACATATTTTTCATTAAAATCTATGCCAATATAATTTTTACCTAATCTTTTTGCGGCAACCGCAGTCGTTCCGCTCCCAACAAAAGGATCTAAAATAACTGCGTTTTCAGAAAAAGCAGAGAGTTTTATTAGATATTCGCAGATTGCTAATGGTTTTACGGTTTTATGGTCGTTGTATTCGCCCTTTTCTTTTTTCGTTGGTTTTGGCAAAAGAAAGATTTTGTCAATCAATTCATTTATACTATCAGTTGCGAAGACATTGGCTGGATACATATTATTGCCAATTTTAATATTGGTGTTTAGCAGACCAACTTCGTAATTTAATATATTGTTTAAATATGTCTGGTCAACAGGTTTCTGGGCTATCGCAATCGGTTCAAAGCAGGATTTTATCTGCGGGGTTTTCCATCCATTCAACTTTGTTTTAATTGTTTCTTTCTCTTTTTCGCTTATGTTCATCTTTTTTATAAAGTGGTCTATGCCCATTGCCTTTGCCTGATTTTGCGTATATAACCATATAAAAGCATCCCTAATTTCAAATCCAGCATCATCTATTGCCGATGCCATTCTGTGGTAAAGTCTAGGACTTGAAAAAGAAAAGAAAAACCCGCCTGGTTTCAATATTCTAAAAATTTCTTTTGAGACTTCCAAATACCAGGAATAAAATCTTTTTCCTTGTTCACGGTCAAATTTCATTCCAGCTGGCAATGACTTAATCACGTATTGATTATTCTGATTTGATACCTTTTCGTGGTTCCAATTATTGTCAAGCTTATCTAAAAAATACGGCGGGTCTGTTAGCACAACATCAATAGAATTGCTTTCGATCTGAGGGAGTAATTTTAGTGCATCAGCACAAATAATTTTATTAATGAAATTCTTATTTTTCATGATATTCGCAAATATTCTTGAAAATAACTTGACATAGTCATTAATTTGTTCACTAAAACTCTATATGTTTCTTTGAATACTTGCTTTAATAGCTCTCTATATTCCTTAAGTGATAAATTCTCATCATATTCTTTGCCGACATTATAAGGCGGTGAAGTAACCATCAAATGAACACTATCATTAGGAAGCTCAGGCATAGTCTCACTACTTTTGCATAAAACCTTATTTATGCTTTGTGGGTCAATCTGATTCTCCACATAATCAACATCTTTACCACTATTTAAGCCTTCATATAGTTTGCTATTATAAAACCTCGACGAATCATAGTTAATCCGCCCCGGCGCACCAAAAGTGCTGGTTTGCGTTCCGTTTTTTCTTTTGGAATTGTAATATGTCATATTAATCTTTTTTCCAGCAATCCACTTTTTATTTTATCAACTCTTCAATATTAATACTATTTCTCAATTGAAACACAGTGAAATCAAGCTTATCTTCTTTTATGTATTTATCTCCTTTGGTCTATTGCTTCACCAGTGTCTTTTAATGAACCGCCATATATTTTTTAGTTAATCCTCTACTTCTACTATTATTTCAATTTCAACGGGAATTTCATTGGGAAGTTGATACATACCAACCGCAGAACGAGCATGTCTTCCCTTATCTCCGAAAACTTCCACGAATAGATCCGATGCACCGTTGACCACTTTGGGCTGATCTTTGAAATCTTCTGCACAGTTAACAAATCCGACCAGTTTGACTATTCTTTTGACCTTGTCCAGATCACCGAGAGCATCTTTCAAAGTGCTTATCAGACATAGCGCTACATTCCTTGCAGCTTCGTATCCTTGTTCAAGCGTTAAATCCTTTCCGACCTTGCCGAGTGGGATGTGCTTTTGTGGTCCATGACCAGAGGTAAATATGAGATTACCTGTCCTTACCCAAGTAACATAGTTAGCGACAGGTTTTGTCGGTTCTGGAAGTTCGATACCCTTTTCTTTCAATAGTGATTCAATTTTCACTTGATCCTCTCCTTTTGAATATGTTGATCCTCGATAAAATAGTTTACCGACTTATCTTAACTAATATTGAAGTAAAACGGATAAACTCTTTTCTTTGTCTTTTTTCGCTTATAGTTACGGGCAAGTTCTATGAATATTCCGACATCTCTTTCAAGGTCAGATTGAGTCCCATCAAAGTAAAATGTGCGTATAGGTATGTTTTCGTGATCTTTTGACACATGGGGAGCAACTGCCTCAGAAGCGATGCCATTCATACAAGTAAATGGACTTATATCAGCGATGCCATCCGCACCTTTTTCGTATAGATATATCGCCCCACCAATGCTTAGCACCATTTCACCAAGACAACCATAATATGGTAGATATGGTATGCTATTATTGAGAATTTCCTTTATATCCTCTGCTTCTTCATAACCTTTGAAATCTTCTTTAAATGGCTCCATTAAAGTATGTTCATCTTTACGTTGAATAGTATTTTTGATCTTTGCGATCATCATATCGCTAGAAAAGCTTTTGCCAAGCTTACGAAGCCTTTCGAGCTGATCGTGGTTAGTATACCATATCCATTCGCTAATTCCAGTGAGCCAAGTTTCAGCACCGAAACTTTCTATGACCTTTAAGATATCCTCATTGCTAAAATTGTTGAGACGACAGAATATTTCGCCGACAACACCTATCAAAGGGAATTCTGGGTCATATTTAGCCGGAATTTTCCTAAATCTATCCCTTATTTTTATAAGTGTATCTAAAAGTAGATTCATTCTCTTTTTATGAGATATATTTGGTATTTCGAGGACAGAGCAGATCTCGTCTATCCCTCTTTCGTATTCCGCTTCTGTATCGCCTTTATTTATTTCATAAGGACGAGTTTTGAGCAATAGTTTCCTCATTATATCACCGCAGACAACCGCTCTCCAAGCAGTTCTTATAAGCTCCCTGGAATTTTCACCTACTTCGTCATAGCTATTTGTGCTAGTTGGAGAAAGTATCAAAACATCACCGTAACCAAGCTCATCCATTATCATCTGTGCATAGCCAGCATACTGTCCAAATCTACATGGACCACCAGCGGAGGGCATAAAAAATGCGGTTTTGCTTGGATCAAAGTCTGGTTGTTCGGTAACCTTCAAAAAGTCCCCAAGGGTAACTTTCTCTGGGAAACATTCGTCTCCTGATGTATATCTTCCGCCAAGCTCGAGTGTCCTTTCGTCTGAAAATGGCGATATTGTGGCATCAATACCAACTGATCTCATAGCGGCACAGATGAATTTTGCCCCCTCGTAAGCCATTTGTGGCACATATAATTTTCTGCCTTTAAGAACTTTTTTCTTTATATTGCTATTTGTTGTTGTTGTCGTTTCCACCATCTCAAAAATCCTTTACTATCAAGATACGCTTCGCAACGAGTCAAGAACCCTGCATCATTGCTATGTCCATCAAATTGAAGCGATAAAAATGGTTTTCCATTTGAAGCCTTTGTTACGAATTGTTTTATATATGAATCAGGACCGCATTTAAAATTCGTTATATATATAATATGAAGGTTGGGATATTTTCCAACTATCTTAGCTGATTGAAGTATCTTTCTACCGTAGTTCCAATACATATTGGAATTTACGTCTACAATTTCAACTCCTTCGATTGGCAAGAAATCCAGTGGTATTACATTTACTCCATAATAGTCTCTAAGTTTTCTTGGGATTGCCAGGTTAACACCCATATCATATATATTATAGGCTCTGCCAACTATTACAATTCCAAGTTCATCTGCATCTTCAAGGGTTTTCAACGCTTTTACTCCCTCTTTAACAAGAGCCTTTTGGAATTCTGATTGTGCTTTGTATGCCAGATCAACAGCATGTTCAACCTTTGACTTATCTAATCCCAATGTTTTTCCAAATTCTTGAAGTTCTTTAACAACAGTATCCCTTCCATCTCTAAAATGTATAGTCGGCTGGAGTAATTTATGTTCAATACCTTCCATAATGGGCGAATGTCGGACAACAAAGGTTAAAGTCTGTCCCCAAGGGCAGAGATGAGAGTTAACGTTCATAAACTCTGTTTCTGCATTTATGACATTTGGTATAAATATGTAGTCTACGCCTTTTTCAATTAGATCACGGGTATGACCATGCGCGAGTTTGATTGGGAAACAGGGTTCAGCAACTACGGAATCTATGCCATAATTCGTTATCCTTTTATTGGTAGGGTCTGATAGGACAACGTTAAATCCAAGTTCTGAAATAAATGTTCCCCAGAATGGCAATCTATCATAGGTATACATTGCACGTGGGATACCGATGGTTTTTTTGTTTGGATCAAGTTTTCTATCTTTTGCATCATATTTTCCAAACAGCAGTTCTTCTCTGAAAGCTAACAAGTCGGGAATAATTGGTTTTTTATCGGTTTTGGCTTGTTTCCTATAACGTTCGGAGCATTTATCGCCCCAGTATGTACGTTCATCTTCAATTCTAATTTCCTGGATATCGCAGTGATTCGAACATCCGGGACAGACAAATGACCTTATTCTGTAATCGACTTTTTCCAGATCATAGCCTCTGAATGTTGAAATTCTTTCTTCAAAGGATTGATCATTTCCAAGCCCAGCTTCCATCTTTTCTTTAGCTAATAAAGCGGCACCGATCGCACCTATGACGCCATTATGTGGCGGGACAATTATTTCCTTGTCTAATATTGTAGCAAAAGCGGCAGCGACGGAATCGTTATATGCAGTTCCCCCTTGAAAGAATATACAATTGCCTATATATCTTCCTCGCACGACACGGTTGAGATAATTCGTAGCGATGGAATATGCCAAACCTGCGACAAGGTCTTCAATTTTTGCCCCCCTTTGCAGATAAGGATTAAGGTCTTTTTCCATAAAGACTGTGCACCTTTCACCAAGTCTGATAGGCTTTTTGGAACTTAATGCAAGCTGAGCAAATTCACCTTTAATTTGGATACCAAGTTTTTCTGCTTGCTCTTCAAGGAACGAACCAGTTCCTGCTGCACAGGCTTCGTTCATTGTGAAATCTACAACTATGTCATCTTTTATACTGATGAATTTTGAATCCTGCCCACCGATCTCAAATATTGTATCAGGGCGTTTGCCTGTTAATTTATCTGCAACGTGAGTAGCACCTGTTTTATGTGCTGTGATCTCATCATTTATTGTGTCTGCTCCTACAAGGACACCTATCAACTCCCGTCCAGAACCGGTTGTCCCTACGCCTTTTATCCTGATCTTATCTCCTATCTCTTTTTCTATAACTTTTAGATTTTCGTTGACAACCTCTATAGGTCTGGATTCAGTAGGGACATAGATCTCCATTATAAGATCGCCATTCTCGTCTATAACAACCAAATTTGTGCTGACAGAACCGACATCTATTCCAAGATAGGCATCAACGGGCAAGGTCTTGCCTTCAAACGAATAAGGTTTTATTCTATCCCTTAATGCAACTACTTTCTTTGTATTCAGAGGTTGCATTGTGGGAAAATCCATAACAGATGCGTCAACATATTCTCCCAGTCTTTTTATATCATCTTTCGTTATGCTCTTGGGATTTTTCTCTTTATCTGCAAGCAATCCTGCACCAATAGCACTCATCCAAGCGTAATATTCAGGGACGAAGAACTCATCATCGCTTAACTCAAACAATGATTTCATCGCTTGGACGATGCCTTTGTTAGCAGAAACGCCGCCGATGAAAACAACTTTTGGATGGAGTTCCCTATTTTTAACGATGGTTGCCTTAAAGTTACGGACAACCGCATCACAAAGTCCTTTAAGAATTTCTGGTCGTTGAATGCCCTTTTGTTGTGCGTGTATCATATCGGATTTTGCAAAAACTGAGCAACGCCCCGCTATGTTTGCTGCCTGTCCTGCCTTCATAACTATATCGCCCACAACTTCGATCTCAAATTTCAATCTATTCGCCTGCTGATCCATAAACGATCCAGTTCCTGCTGCACATTCCCCATTTTTCTCGTAATCCAATATACCAACTGTGCCAGTTTCATTGTCTATGTCTATTTGTATATACTTCGAGTTATCTCCGCCCATTTCAAATATGGTTTGGACGTCCGGATAAAGTGTCCCTACGCCATGGGCAACTGATTTGAAATCATTTATATATGGTATGCCGAGAATTTGATTGAAAAGCTTACCTCCGCCACCTGTAACTGCTACATAGCCGATCTTATCCTCTGGAATATAACTCATCAGTTCGTCTAGAATTTCATAAGTCGAGTGCATCGGCATACCTTTTATACGTTTGTATTTTGACACTAGTATATATTTACCTTTTAAAAATGGCGAGTTGTTTCCTTCGTCAATGTGAAAAAAGTTATCATTTTCAGAGATGATCTTATTCAAAATCAGTTTATCGCTTTCATCATCGCCTATTGCAGCGACCTTAACACTTATAGCACCAATATCTATACCTATGTTGATCATTTTGACCCTCTTAGACTACCAAATATTTTTATAACAAAATATCAGTTAAATCATTCATTTCTTTTATGAAAAATTTTATTTTATTTCTTGATCATAGCTTTTTTCATAATTACTCATATTCAAACCACTTTTTATTTCGTTTACATTATTGGCAAAATAGTCCGCCCCCTTTCGACAAACCAGATACCAATTTTTGTCTTTGAGTACATAAACATATCAGACCTGCTTTTATTAATAAGTCCAAGCTGCGAGACCGCCGTCCATAAATTTCACATTAGTAAACCCAAGCCCATCAAGAATAGTCTGTGCTTCATAACCTCTTAAACTTATCGCACAAAATGCTATGATCTCTTTATCTTTTGGCAATTCATTTGCCCTTGATCTTAGAGCCCCTAATGGTATATGTTTCACACGTGAATCATCAATTCTGTTCTTGTGCAATTCAACAGGAGTGCGGACATCTAATAGTATGAAATCTTCTCCTGCATCCATTTTAGCCTTAACTTCCATAGGTGTTATAGATTTTGCTATTCCATCAATTTTATTACGTATTATGTTTGCAGCGTGTGCGACCATATCAATTGCACTGGAATACGGCGGAGCATAACCAAGATCAGTGTTGGCAAGTTCCCTGACAGTTCCTCCGTAAGTCATAGTGGTAACGACTACATCCAAACGTTTATCTAAATTCCCTGGACCTATCATCTGTGCACCTAATATTTTCCCATCGTCCTTATTTACGACAAGTTTTATCAATATTAAAGCGCTATCTGGATAATAATGTGAAATATCAGATCCCGGAGCAATACAGGTAACAACGTTGTATCCTAACTCTCTGGCATATCTTTCGGTCAATCCTGTGCATCCTACTGTATAGTCTAATATTTTGAATATTGTTGTTCCTAATACTCCATCAAATTTTTCTGATCCGCCCGTCACATTATCGCCGATGATCCTTCCGTGTTTATTTGCAGTTGAACCAAGTGGAATATAGACTTTTTTCTTTGTAACAAGGTGAGTGTTTTCAACGCAGTCTCCGCCAGCATATATGTCAGGGTCGCTAGTTCGTAGATACTCATCAACCCAAATTGCTCCTGTTTCTCCGATTTTGAGCCCCGCACTTTTGGCGAGTTCAACATTAGGTCTAACGCCAATTGCAGTTATTATCATATCCGCATCAATTTCGCCTTTATCCGTTATGACCTTTCTGACATTGTTGTTTTCATCTCCTTCAAGTTTAATTGCTTTTTCTGAAAGTCGCAGTTTGATCCCTTGAGATCTGAGATATTTCGCGAGATATGCAGATATTTCAGCATCCAACAATTTCGGCAAAAGTCGGTCTATCATCTCAACAACAGTAACGTCAAGACCCAATCTTACAAAAGCCTCAGTAACTTCCATTCCGATAAGACCACCGCCGAAAACCGCAACGCTTTTGACGTCTTCTAATTTTGCACATTGTTGAATTGCAATTGCCTCGTCAGGATGACCAAGAGTGTATATCCGGTTAAGATCGCTCCCATCAATTGGAGGACGGAAATGTGTTGATCCCGTGGCTATAACCAATTTGTCATAAGGAATCGTCCTGCTTTCGTTGCTCAGCAAATCAATAATCTTTACTTCTTTCCTATCCCTGTCTATTGACTGAGCTAATGTCTTTGTATAAGCCTTTATATCTTTAACATTTTGGAAGAACGTAGAATTCCTGACAACACCGGCAGGGGTACACATTAGTTCATCACAGTTCTTGACATCACCAGATATAAAATATGGCATTCCACAACCAGCATAAGAAAGGATGTTGCCTTTTTCAATGATGGTTATATCAGCTTTTGGGTCTCTACGCCTAGCTCTTGACGCAGCTTTTGGTCCTGTTGCAACTCCTCCTATGACTACGATCCGATTGCTCATACTTAAAACCTCTCTGGAAAGTGTTAATAAGTGTACTTATAAATTGATAAACATTATTCTGATGCTGTATGGAAGTGATGTTCATATGATATAATTTTGTCATAAATGTTGAGTTTCTGTCAAGGTTAAAACTTTTTTGGAACTATTTTGATTTAAGCTGAGATTAGAAAAAAGTTTTGGCAAAAAAATACTTCAAAGATTAGCTTAATTGTATAATTAATCAAAGGAGAGGAAATGATATTTCGGCATTAAAAATCGGTAAAAAAATTAATATCATAAGGTAACGTTCATAAGATTTGTGCGTAATAATAATTAAGCGGTATAACGTTGCTCTGCTGGTAGTTATCAAATATTAACTGTAAGACAAAAAATGATATATTAAGCAAAGTATTAGAATGTTTTTACCTATTAAAGTAAAGTTTTAAAAAACGAAATTTTTTTGACATGCCATCTGCCTTTTGTTATACTAATAGATAACTATAAATAACTTGATAAATCATTTATTAGTATATCAGGAGGCATGGCATGGGTAAGCAAGAGGAAGATTGTTTATCGGTTGAACAACAAGAAATTGTTGTCGAACTATGGGACAAATACTCAAAACTTTTGTTTCTTTATATCTATAAACTTGAAGGTTACAGGGAGGATAGATTAGAGGATACCGAGGATTGTTTTCAAGATGTCTTCGTGAGATTAATGAATAAAATGATAGATGGTGAAATTCAATTATCACGGCTAGGATTAAGTTGGTTTATGACGGTTGCGAGAAACATTATTATTGATAAAACAAGAAGAATTGAAGCCCTCAGAATAGAACCAATGATCAAGGAACAAGAAGATGGTAATTATGAATATTTAGACACCGCGGTAGAACCTGTTGGGACACAAAATATAGAACAAAAAGAATTAATGGAAAAATTAAAGGGATCAAAGGAGAAGATTGTTAAGGCAATGTTAGATCTACCTGATGCTCAAAGAAAAGTATTTATGGAATACTTGAAAAGCAAACAGGCGAAAAAGGCTATGAATTTCACAAATGCTCAAAGAAAGGCTTTATCTGATGCAAGGAAAAACCTTAAAAAGGCTCTTTTTGAGGATTTCGAAGGATATTTATTTTAAATAACAAAAAGGAAGCAATAACGAATGAGTAACAATGAAAATGAAATTGAGAAGCTTTTAGACGAAAATCTTGAACTGATACAAGAATTTTTTTGTCCTTCTGATATGACTTTGATCTATTTTGTTACGGAGAACTTAGATGAGTCAGAGCACAATAAAATAGAAAAGCATATCAATGAATGTGACGATTGTAAAAGAATTGTTGATGATCTAAAAAAAGCATCCAAATGGTTTGATTCTAAGCGAGAACAAATGTTACACAATTTGGAGCAAAAGGCAATTTCTGAGGGTTTGTTGTCCTGGTATGGTTTTCATCTGCCCGATTATTTAATACTAGCATATTTACATGGAAAGATCCCAGACAATAAAATGGGCGATAACATTAGAAAAGATATTGAAACACATTTAGAACAATGTAATACTTGTATGAAAAAATTTCAAGGATATAAAACTGATGATCGGACATAAGTTCGGACAAATATGCCCTCCTATGATAAAATATTAGAAAATATTAAAAAAT
>FWPV01000615.1_pt1 | contig 69698 bp, 63 predicted proteins | sample 2228371 | NCBI WGS metagenome assembly FWPV01 (sample SAMEA103939776, study PRJEB20133) | metagenome
TTCGAGTTTTGGCGAACTCTTTAAGGCGTATCAGATGCTCTCTGCTTTTTCAAAGAACAGGTAACGTGTATTTTACGCAATCATACTCTTAGAAGCCAGGATCAGATCACCGATCCCTGCAATCAACACGACCAGAATCTTTTTTTTTGTCATTTATTGAAAACCCAAAATCGGAGGATAAGTATACGCAAGACCCCTAATTACCTTATAAATTTGAATTTTTGATATATAAGAGCAAAAAGTATACCATTATGAACCTGTATCTTATTGAAATTATTTAACTATTAATTTTATTAACCCTGGTAGGAAAAATGATGGGAAAAAGACAAGATTGGATTACTTATATCTGGATAGGTTATCTGCTTGATTACGCGACACGGTGAACCTGCAGCAACGCATCTCTCAGGAACATCGCGAGTGACAACCGAATTTGCACCTATGACAGAACCTTCACCTACGGTCACACCGGGGCATATTACAACATTTTGCCCTATCCATGAAACTTTGCAGATTTTTACCGGCGCAACTTTATCTACCCCTTATAACTTGATCGGACGTTGCTGATCCGTATGCTTATGAATATGATCTTGAATACAGACGTTGAATCCTATCAAGACATCTTCTTCTATAATTATCGATTTCATGGCCGATAGAGTAAGGGATCCGGATATACTGCTGCCACTACCTACGTCTATCATTATTACCGAATCATTCTGCCCGTTGCCAGGCGCACGAATCCAGGATCTTGGACCGATATAAACATGACTTCCTATTTTGATTTTCTTCTCACCATAAATGAAAATAGGAGGTACAATGACTGTCCCTGGACCGCACTGGGCGAAAGCACCACGCAGCAGATATGAAAATGCCCTCCACTTCAGGACGTAAAGAACTCTGTTCGACATCAAAAATGTCTTTCCTAATATTTTTCGGGTCACGGCCTTCTCAATAATGCTCTTCTAAGTTCAGTTAATGCGAAAGAAGTGTATCTGAAAACGGCACAGCCGGTTCATACTTATAGTTTTTTCCCAGATGCCCTCGGAAACCATCCACAATACCTGTGACTATGGCCTTAATTTGACTGACCATTGATGTTCTTGCGAAAAAAAAATAAGAAAATAATTTACCACCATAAACCAATGTTTTGAACAAATGTCCCGTTTCACCATACTCCCTGTAAATCGCCACTTCGTTCCTGAATGCATAATATAGCCTGAACGGCGAATCATAAATTCTGACTTTCCGTCCGAATATGCTGCATATTCTTTTGCCGTCATCACGTTTCTCAAAGCATTTGCTCGCGGGTATCCAGAAACATAGATATCCCTTTTTCGCAAAGCGGAGCGCATACTCCAAGTCTTCGCCGTATAGAAAATAATCCGGTCGCGGGAAACCGATTTCCTCAATGACACTTGTTTTGATGAGTGTTCCCCGCCAGGGGAATATGTCAAGTCTGGTTGGATCCGATGCTAAATGATTCTCTCCCACACTGCGCACCGCACCGATCCTGTGAATCGTCTCCAATTTTTGAAAACCCTCCAGCAGCTTTTCCAAAGAGTCGGGCTTCAGTCGAACATCGTCATCAAGTGTCCAGACAAAATCACTTCCCTGCGCGGCCGCTCTGACTCCATGATAATAGCCGCCTGCGCTTCCGAGATTCTGTTCGAATCCCAGATAATCAACCGCCGGATGCCTCTTCATCAGAATGGCCTTTGTGTCGTCGATGCTTGCATTGTCAACCACGATGATTCTGTCCGCCGGTCTCGTTTGTCGATAGAGGTCAGAAAGAAGCATCTCGAGCATCCCGATATTATTGTAAGTTACGATGATGGCTGAAACTTTCATATAAGCCTACCGACGCTAAGGCAGTGTGCAATCCTTCGTGAGCAATACTGCCGCTTCTCGTTTCACGACTTCAAAGTGACCAATCCCAAGCCAAAGCCACCCTGACACCAATCCTCAACGATCTCTCGATAATCGCGAAATCCTTTAACCTCCTGCCAGAATCGGCTCACTTCACAACGCGGGTCTGATGTATTCGGAACAATATCATGAAAAACGATCAGGCCTGTCTTTTTCACAAGCGGACCGTACATTGTGAAGTCTTTCTTCACTCCGTCGTATGTATGATCTCCGTCGATGAATAGAACATCCAACTCATTATTCTTCAGGATAGATTTAATTCTCATGAATGTTCCCGCCGCATGCGAATCCGCCCGAACCAGAATGATCTTTTGCTTCTCCATTGCAAACGACTTGAAGAAAGGGATTTTCCATACGGGGTATCCGCCGCCAAATTCTCCGAAAGGAAGATCACAACTGATGATCGTCGCATCCCGGGATGCGGCACGGGAAAGAAGAAAAAGCGTCCCTCCTGTGAACGCCGTGCCAATCTCAAGGATGTATCTCGGTTTCCTGACCTTCAACATCTGAAACAGAATTTCTATTTCAGACCGAACCTGCATCGGTCTAACCAAACCCTGATAGCTTGAAAAGATGAAATCCATTAGTCGACCGGTTTCGCAATCAGTGCCGTACTTTCTTGCTTCGACTGCAAAACAAATATGAAAACAGAATTTGAAAACATATCGCCAGGCCCTCCGGAACAGTGCGGGCATACTCTCCGATCTCGTTAATTGAGCGGCATTTCTGATTTCAAATATCATGTTTTTGATCAGCGTTCATGTCGTAACAGACAACCATTACACTTTGTCGGTGTTCTCGTTCTTCATCAAGAAATCTTCAACTCTGTTAAGAACAATATCAGGAGTTATCCGCTTCATGCAGTCATGGGTCCCGATTTTACATCTGCCCGAGTTGCATCCAATACAGTGCAGGTTATCCACCCTTAATACCTTATGTCCATCGCCGACAGGCATCCATCTCTCCTTGACCGTGGGTCCCATAAAAGAAATGGTGGGTATTCCGAGAGCGGCTGCCATGTGTAGAGGTCCCGAGTTGTTGCAGATGAAGAGCGAACACTCGGCGATCAATGCCAGAAAGAGCCGAAGGTCTTCACTTTCATGAATCGGGATTTGACCGTTCAATCGTGACCTCATCCGGCTGATTACCGATGAGTCAGCCGGCCCACCGAAAAGAATGACCTTAAAATCTCTTTCTCTCTTGAGACGTAGTATGAGATCGGCAAAACTTTCTGCAGGCCACCTCTGGCTCTCATAGTAGGCTCCAGGATGCACACCAATGAGGAACGTGGTTCTGATGCCTGCCTGCGCTAACCATTCTTTTGCCCATTTTTTTTCAGTGTCAGAGAGGAATATTTGGGGAACCCGTTCTTTCGCATGAACACCCAAGGGAGTTAGAGTGTTCAAAACCTCATCGATAATTGGAAGATCAGCCGGCGGTTCCTCGGCTGCGATGTTGAAAAAGATCTCCCTTCCGCAGAAGGGATATCCCACTCTCCACTTCGCTCCGCTCAGAAAAGCAATGCAGGCAGATCTGAGGGCATAACCGCGGTAAGGATCAATTGCAAGATCAAAACCGAATTTTCGCAGATTCCTTATCACCATGAAAGCATGACACAGCCCCCCATGTGTATCAAATATGATGACCCGGTCAACATACGGATTCAATTCAATCAGTCGGGCATTTGTAGGGCTTGCGAGGACCGTGATTTCGAGTAAAGGGTTCGCACTCTTGAGCGACTTGAAAACCGGCGTAGACAGGACCATGTCACCAATCCTGTCGATTCTGATGAAAAGCAATTGCTTGATCTGGCGAATATCCGGTGCAGGTTTGAAGTCTTTTTCGATGAGATGACGCAGCACCACCAGGCACGTCTTCCTGCCGGTAAGATAGCATCTCTTCAGTGCAGCTCTCATCCTAACTCGTTGACATCTCAGGCTCAGCATATACTTCAATCGCATTGAATATTTTCATGCCCGTCAGATAAAAAAATGCTGCCGCCAGCCAGTTAATTGCCTTCTTCGAAGTCTCCACAATTCCGAAGTCCGGGCCGTAGCTCAAGCAGGAGAAACCTGTTCTACTCAGGTACTTCATCAATGTATCAACTGAGAAATGATAAAGGTGAATCTCCCTGTCTTCCCGAGAATAAAACTTTATTCTTTTTCTTCTGATGAGTCTGTAGGCAACCTGCATGACAATGTTATTGACATTTGGAACAGCAATGACGAGCAGGCCATCCGATTTGATTATTCGTCTGACTTCCGTAAGGTATTTCAACGGGTTCTGGACATGTTCCAAAACGTGCCATAGCGTCACAACATCAAAATATTTTTCCGGGTATCCGGCATCTAAGAGGCCCCCACAGAATATGTCTTCCTCTAACAGGTCGGATGCACGAAGAGCCGCAAAAGAAGAAAGTTCTGTCCCTACTACCTTCCATCCTCTCTTTTTCGCAAGATCCAGGAAAACTCCGTCTCCACATCCCACATCTAAAAGTCGTCCCTCCTGCTTATATTTCTCCACTCTATCGAGTCTTGCAGCCCACATTTTAATTCTCTCTCTTTTCTGCGGTCCGGTCCATGCGCGATAGTAATCTTCGTCATAATGCGTCGCCAGGACCTCACTCTCCGGTTGTGGATGAACAAAGACCAGGGAACACATCTTACACCCCAACACCCTAAAAGGCGCCTCCTCGTCTTCGATAATTTCAAACTCCTTCCAACCACAGAGATTGCAAACAGGTTCCGTGGCCATCATAGCTTTTTACCATTAAGAATTTGCCTGTAGAGATTCTCTGTTTGCATGACATTCTGTTCAATACTGAACATCTTTTCAGCCCGCATCCGGGCTTCCTGACCTAATCGATTTCTGAGTGAGGCATCCTCTGCCAGGAAAATTATTTTCTGCGCCAGCACTTCGGAGTTCCCCGGGGGAACAATCATGCCGGATTTCATATCCTCCACCGCTTCCGGACACCCTCCTACGCTCGTAACGATGGAAGGCTTTCCTGCGGCCATAGCCTCCAGAACAGATCGCGGAAAAGCCTCAGAGAGCGACGGTAAGACAAAGATATCCGTAGCATCTAAAATGCGAATCACATCGATTCGGCGTCCGGCGAAGATGATTCGATCCAAGAGACCGAGTTCCCTAGCAAGTGCTAGGCATGTAGATATATAATCATCGCCAATCGATTCGCCGACGAAGACAACATGGAAGTCCCTTACCCTGTCTTTTACATATTTGCAGGCTTCAATAACGTGTATCTGTCCCTTGAGGGGTTCAAGCCGGCCGATGACCGTGATCAAGAGACTGTTTTCTGGGACACCCAAGCTTTCACGCGTTGCACTTGTCTCCGTGAAACCCTGATAATCTTTACAGTCTACGCCATTGTGTATGGTTATCAACTTGCCATTGTTTCTGACCCAGTTGAAACGATCCTTCAAGGCATTCGCCACGAGAACGAGTCTGTCCGAAAGGAGGAAAAGCAGACGGTCGTATTTATCCCGACCCGAGGCCCTGACATGCCACACAAGCGGGACCTTTTTTATTTTGGCCGCTATTCCCAGGTAGAGTGCGTGTCGAGGGTGATCGGTGTGTATCAGGTCTATCTTATCCTTCTCTATGATCGTTATGATGCGACTGATGCAGCCAATACTCCGGTCCAGTTGAGAAATTGAAATTTTCGGTAGATCCTCGATGACCACCTCCATTCCTGCATGCCTCAATTTATCTCCCAACGGACCATCAAAAGGTAGGAGAACCCGGGGACGAAAGATGGAGCCGTCCAAACGTGTGACGAGCTCGAAAAGGCTGACCTGTCCTCCTCCAAAGAAATTTCCATAACCGGTTGAATACAAGATGTTCCACCGTCCTCGAGACATCTAAAATCCCTTCTTTTCCAATGATTGTATATAAAGGTCCTCGATCTGCCGAATCATGTTTTCCGTTGTAAATTTCTCTTCATAGATTTTTCTTCCTTGAAGACCCATTTGCTTCCTTAGAGATTCTTCTTCAACCAGTCTTTTGATGGCGCCATATAATTCATGAGCATCGCCGGGCTTGACGACGAGACCGCTGATTTCATCAGCGATCACTTCCTGAAGTCCACCTATAGAGGATCCCACAACGGGCAAACCCGAGGCCATCGCTTCAATCACAGCCAGACCCAGACCCTCTCTTCGAATGCTGTTTAAGACAAAGATGTCAGAGATCTTTAATAGCGGCCCCACATTTTTTTGCTGTCCGGTGAAGATGACCTTTGATGATATGCCGAGCACCTTTGCATGCTCGATTAGTTTTAACCTCTGGGGTCCGTCACCCACGATCATCAACCGAATATTTTTCCCTTCGGCAATCAGCTTTCCGCAGGCATCCAGCAGGATACGATGTCCTTTATTTTCCGTAAGCGAAGCTACCGAGGTGATGACCACATCTTTTCCACCAAGATTGGGAATCGCCTCATGATTTTTATCGGACAGGGGATTATCTGTCGAATCGGACATGCAAGAGCCATTGTAGATGACACAGGTTTTTTCTTTCGGGATGCCCTCATTATAAATAATGAAGTCTTGCACGGCCTTGGATACGCAAATAATTTTATCTGTATATCCAGCAAGGAACTTCTCAATAAATAGATGACGTTTTGCATACTCGTGGTACGTACTATGGACATGAGTAAGAATGACGGGCCTCTCTCCAAATAATACTCCTATACGGCCGAATGTGCTGGCGAAATATCCATGTGTATGAACGATATGAAATTTCCCTCTTCTCAGCAGGCGGGCCAATCTGATGATATTCGTAGGTTGATGGTAACTCTTGAGTCCCAATATTCGGACCTTGAATCCGCTGTCCATCAGTTCTTCAGCCACACTTCCACCTTTGGCCAAACACCAAGTCTCAATTTTGAACTTACTTCTATTCAGACTGGAAACTATAGAGGCGATGACCCGCTCAAGACCGCCGACTTTGAGATCTTCGACGATCTGCAACACCCTGATTTTTTCTTCTTTCGCCATACGATTCATCATCCTACAGGCAGGATAATAGGGTCTCCACTCGGTGGACATACGTGTGATTTCTGAGAACTTCCTCATGACCCTGCTTTGCAATCAAATTTCTCTCACCAGGATGATTCAGAAAATATTTTACTTTATTAACGAGATCGCTCGAGTTTTCGAAAGTAACAAGATGCTTCCCGTCATTGAAAAGCGCAAGTACATCACGCTGCCTATCACAAATAAGAAAGGCACCGCATGCAAGCACCTCAAAAATTCTAGGGCTTGCCTGATAAACCGGAAAACGACCTTCTGGATCTTGATAATGTGTTGCGAGAACAATCTTGGCGGCACTGTAAATTTTAAGCCATTGATCCGGTTTGGTATGTGCCCCCATAATATGCTTTAGCAGAGGTGAGGTTGATTCTAGTCTATCCCACCCAGGTCCCCATATAGCCAAGTCAAATGAGGTGAGCTTAGAGAATAATTCGGCCCTGCAAGGATAGTAAGATCCAATGAAAACAACATCATGGCTTAATGTCTTGCGCTCTTCATCTGTGAGCGTCACGGGATAATGAAGATCCGGATCGCAAGCCATCGGTATCCAGCGAGCACCCCTTATGCCGGCCTTCCCCAGCAATTCGATCGCTTCCGTTCCCTGGCAGAAGATAAGATCATAGTATGGGGCAACATGAATGATCGGCTGAAAATCTATCGGAGCATCAATTGTCCACAATACTGTCTGGATTCCCCTTTGTTTCAACGATTTTACCGTATCGGGTAAGATCCGATGCCCGCCCGTGATGATCGCGAGTTCGGGATGAAAGCGTTCAACCTGTGCAAGAAGATTCTTGTTCAACATTCCAAGATCAATACGATGAAGCCAGGGGACGCGGACTCTGATCCTTCCCGGAATGATATGCTTCCTGTCATCGAATACCAGAAGGTCGTGGCCAAAAGAGCGAATGGCCTTTTCTATGTATTCGGTAATCGTCCAGAAATGCGGATTGTGATAGCCGCTCAATAGAATTCTCATCTTCTCAATATGATATCCTCATCTTAGGAGGCATCTGAATAAACTCTTAATCAATAAATAATAGCAAGCCCATTGAATGGGTTGTGATTTGATCATCTTCCGAAATTCGGCCACGGCTTCAGCGGGCATTCCATTTTCAAGGAAGAAAAGCCCGCGCATGTAAAAATTGTGGTTCGAAAAAAGATGCAAATTTTTTTTTATCATCGGATGTCTCTCCGACATCGCATTCAAATGGGCAAGCAGTATCAGGCGAGCTTCCTGGAATCGGGGAGACCGAGAGTAATTGTTTTCATGTTGCACCCATTGTTGAACAACACCTGGCTCGTATTTCATCTTTACGCCCGAAGCGAAGAGACGTGACAGGAATTCCGCATCGTCAAGCCCTGTCAGTCGCATGTCTTCGGAAAATCCTCCTATGCTTTGAACCACGCTTCTGCGAACCATCAGGGTCTGCATCGACACAAGACCGCGGCCTGTCGCCATCTCATGGAGACACTCTTCGTTCGAAGCCCGGCGGCTGATGAAACGATCAATGGATCGCCCGTCTTCGAATACGCGCTCATAATCTGAATAGACAGCCTCAACATCAAGATGTCGCCGGAAAACATCAAATTGCCTACTCAATCGTCCCGGCAACATGAAGTCATCCTGGTCTATGAAACAAACAATCCCAGATGTTGCGGCGCTGATCCCCGAGTTCAACGCTCTCCCCTTCCCTCCATGCGGCTCCGTCAGCAGACGAATCCTCGGATCAGAAATGTTTTGCAGAATTTTCCCCGCAGGTTCCTTTGAACCATCATCCACGACGATAAGCTCCCAGAATACCCCCTCCTGGGCACGGACACTTTCCACGGATCGCATCAGCCAGCGCCAGCCTTCGTAGTAGGGCAAGATTACAGAAACCTGCGGGTCCAAGCTAAAAGCCCATAATCTAATGAATTCAGCAAGTTGCGTCGCCTCAAAGGCTCTAAATAGCCAATTTCATTGCTTATTTACGACAATCAACTCTGTGCAAAAACCTCACCACTTATGCCCTCACTATATGCTGCGGGATGATTTTTTGGGGGTGTGTTTCGAGAAATCAGATCTATTTTTGCCAGCTTAATTGAGATGGCGGCTGATGTGGAACAGTTCTTGTAAAAAATGTAGTATTACCAATTAATTATATCTGAAACACCATATCACCTTCGCAATGGAAAAGGGGCCATCCAAGAAAATCATAGAAAACATCCTGTGGAATTTTACAGGCCAGGGTTGGCTTCTTATTTTAGCCTTCTTCACCATGCCCTATATCATCCATCATCTAAGTGTAGAACTCTATGGCATCTACGTTCTAGTCAGTATCGTCGTTGATTATTTTGCCTTCCTTCAACTCGGGATGGGGGCTGCATCTGTAAAATACATTTCCCAATACCTCGCTCAGGATCGGCAGGAAGCTATTAGATCAACCTTCTGGTCAGGGATCGTTGCCCACGTCGCAATGGGAATCCTGGGAACATTGCTGATTTTTACGTTTGCAGATATGCTTATTGATAAATTTTTTACAATGTCGCCCCAGTTCAAGGACACAGCTCTTTTCGCGCTCCGTGTCGGCTCTATCGGCTTCTTAGTATCCATGTTAATCGGCATGGTAAGTAGTGTCATAAGGGCAACAAGCCGATTCGATCTTATTAATCGCATCGGGATTATCATCGGCACGCTACAGGTCGGATCGACGGTTATTCTTCTTTATTTCAGTTATTCACTTAAAGAAATCGTAGTCGCCAACGTTGTCATACAATCCGGTAGCCTCTGCTTGCAGTGGATACTGGTGAGGAAGCTACTTCCCTGCCTTTCAAATTTCTCGTCGAATATAAGAACAATCCTTCACCTTTTCAAGTTCGGTGGTTATGTTACCCTATCTAGTATCGTTGGGCCCATTCTAACCAACATCGAGAAAATAGTTCTCACGTCCCTGCGTTCAGTATCGGCGCTCACTTATTACTCCGTACCCTTTTCGCTTGTTAGCAGATTGGCCGTAATACCATCCGCTTTTGCATCGGTTCTTTTTCCTGCTTATAGTTATTACCAGGAATCGGAGAAAAAAGAGATTAATCAGGAACTGCATTTAAGAAGCACCCTTTACATTTTTCTAATTTTGTTCTTTCCAGTCTTGTTCTTTATTTTCTACGGTCATTCATTCCTCGCTTGGTGGGTCGGTGATGACTTTGCAGAATATTCAACAAATATCTTGATCATTATCAGCCTGGCAGGTCTGGTAAACGCATTGGCCTATCCTTCGATAACAGCCCTGCAAGGAATAGGTAAGCCCCAATTACCGGCTTTTTTTCATCTCGTAGAAACGATCATTTATATTCCTACGGTGTACCTGCTTATAAAGGAATATGGAGGGCTAGGTGCTGCCGCGGCCTGGTTTTTGAGGGTTTTATTGGATACCGCTTTACTCCACCATGTCTCATGTAAGTTTCTGGGAGAATCTATCTTTGAGTGGTATCGAAGTCTTTTATCCAGAAGTGTTTGGCCTACAACCATCTGCGCCTTTTCTTTCATTATCCTGAGAATTATTAACTTTTCTCTAATAGATCCTCTAAACATCGGTGGAATTCTGATAACAGGCGCACTGTATAGCTATGCCGTCTGGAAGTTTTCATTCGACGATATTACCAGGGCAAGATGCACAGCAGTGCTGAATGGAACGAAAATATGAAGTCATTACAAATGGAAGATAATCCCCATTGTTACCTGTGCGGCAAACCGGGAGAAATGCTTTACAGGAATCTCAAAGACCGTCTGTTCGGCGTTACAGGGCAGTTCAATATCAGGATATGCAAATCCTGTGAATTGCTGTGGATGGATCCCAGACCATCTCCTGAAGATATACCCAGATGTTACGAGAATTATTACACTCACGAAGAACCTTTTGAAACTCAACCTCACTCCTGCCATAGGCCTCTATCTTCACTAAGGGACAATTTAAGAAACATCATACTGTGTGGATTGTACGGCTACCGTCACCTTCACTCCGTTCATCAATTTTGCTGGTTGGGACCCGTACTTGCAAACATCCCTATCCTGAAGAGGAGGGCTACGTTTGATTTACGAGAGCGATTCCTTCACTTTAATAATCACAGTAAAAATTTGATAATTGATATAGGGTGTGGGAGGGGTGACTATCTAAAGCGAATGAAAGATCTTGGATGGAATGTTCTCGGCATAGAGCCTGATCCCGTGTCCGCCCAACTGGCCAAAAGCAATGGCATCAATATATTCAATGGATCTCTTGAGAAGGCGGGGTTAGATGAAGAAAGCGCCGATCAGATTACTATGCAGCATGTGATAGAGCATCTCCCCGATCCAATTGCTTATGTAAATGAATGTCACCGTATTCTGAAGAAAGGCGGTAGACTGGTTATTTATACTCCCAACCTGAACAGTTTGGGTCATAGCATTTTTCGTCAATCATGGCGTGGACTCGAACCTCCCAGGCATCTTTACGTGTTTTCATCAAAAAGCCTCGCGTCTCTATTTGAAATAAGCCCATTTCGGAAATTCCGTGTAAGCAATTCACCCTATTTGGCCAAACAAATTTTCGACAGCAGTATAATGATTGCAAAGTACGGAAAGATGAATGGTAACTCACTACCTCAAAAAGGAAGAGCGCTTTTTGGTGTGATAGAAAGAGTCATCTGTCTTTTTGGGATGCATGGCGGTGAGGATATCGAAGCCGTAGCCTGGAAGGATTAAATAATTATTTTTATTCTCATTTGTGATTATTGGTTAAGTATTTTCCTTCTTTATGAATGCGATCAGCAGTCCCTGCTGACTCGATCTTGGGTATCATGATCACCATGGCTGTTAGAAACCAGAACGGTTCCATGATCCTAACAATAATAAATGTATTTGCACCTGCCCCATGGACAAGGAGGCCGACCAGTCCGCCCAGGTAGCCCAGAAGTAAGCCCTTGAAAAAGGAATCCTTCGTCCCGCGATATGCCTTCAGTGCATACCGATAAATCGCCGCAATCAAAAGAACAAAGAAGGCCAAACCGAGCAAACCTGTTTCTACCAGCACCCTCGGATACTGGGCATCAACAAATCCGTATCCGGTTACGCCATATCCCAAAATCGGATGTTTTGCGAAGTCCCTTTTCAAAACCTGCTTCCAAGTAAGCAATCTGGCGGCTGTGGACTGATCCAGTCTGAAATCGCCGATCTGCACATCGCTTCTGTCATGAGGTTGGAGATAGGTATAATATATCCTATCCTTAATGCTTTGAGGAAGCAGGATGGGCGAGACGGCCAGTGCGAATACCAGGGGCACGATAATGGCAAACCTCTTATCGGTGAAATAAACGAGAGTCAAAAGCATCGGGATGAGTGCAACCCATGAGCCTCGCGAAAGTGTCAATCCCAAGGTTACAAAGGCTACCAGCAGCAGAAGGAAAAGCCATGGTTTTGAAAAGGGCCGATTATCCGTCAGCAGTAGGCCTATTGTGATTGACATCATGAGGATCAAGTACCCCCCCAGGGTGTTGGGTTCACCTTCCTGTCCCTCAAACGGCGCAGAGACTCGTTCTCCCGCAGGGACTTGAATCAGGCCGACAATGCAGGTGATAAAGCAAACAATGAGCATCACGGCGACAAATCGTTCGACCTGTTTCTTCTCTTTCAGGATGTTCACGGCCATGAAGTAGATGACCACATACTCGAAGTACTTCAAGACATACAGGAATCCCGTAATACCCTTAACCCTGCCGGCCTGGTAGCCCATCATCGTGGACAACAAACACACGAGAAGGTATGCGGCAATCGTTTTATTCAAAGGGGTATTGAGGAAGAGACCCAGTTCCTTTCTGATGGCCGTTTTCATGAACCAGGCGGTGCCGATGATGACGAGCAGCAAATCCTCGTAACGAAGGGTGAGACCGCGAAGACCCTGGCTTCCCGGCAGAACGGTCACAGAAAATTCCGGGCTCAGGAGCATGGCGACAAGGAGAATGTACAGGGAATATTCCGGCGCGAGGAAGCTGAAGATCGCGATAACGAAAGCGGCCAGGACGGCGATGACGAGCCAAGAGGATACCTTGATGAGGGCCATACCGACGACGGCCGTTGCGATCACGATCGAGGCGACCCAGAAGAGTCTCTGATTTTCATCTATTTGATCTGTCTTGAACATCGATCTGAAGGACTCTTCAATGCATCAAAAACCCGCCGCTGTTTTCATTCGTGTTCCACAAATGCCATGAAAGGAACAATATGAGGATCTCCGGCGGGCGGTATCAACGGGGAACGGGCCATCAACCGCGTATGGTGGAGAATCCCTCTTCCCGCTCAACGCTCCGTGCGGATCGGGTCAGGGGATGTCTTTGCTGTAGATTCGTTTCAACCTCTCCAGGACTTTGCTCATCTCGTTGAGCTGCCTGTCGACATCTGTAGGCCGGTAGCTCGTATCCTCGTAGGCATAGAAGGCCTTCATCCAGCCCTGAAGGTTGACGGCGAAGATGCCCGCGACGAGCGAAAAGAGGAGAATGACCCACAGCCAGGAGGCGGGGACCTTTCTTTTCAGGAATTTCTTCCAGTCTCTTTTCTTTTTCAGGTGAAGGATCTGAGCCTGCTCAGCCATTTCGATTCTCTCAATCGGTTCCGGTCAACGCTCCCGATCGATCTTCTGCCGGACGAAACTACCGGATGCCTGGGGGACAACGGCGGAAACGTCTTTCCGCACCGGAGACACGTCATCTACGACGACGCCCTGCTCAAGCGAAGCCGCATCGATCGATGCCTCCTTTGCTTTCACCCCCATCGCGATCTCGAAGTTCCCGGCCTGGGCCGACCGCGGCAGATTGCCGCGAAACGCCGCCATCAGCCAGTCGAAGTCGCAGCGCAGGTACCCACCCTGTTGCAGGAGCCCCGTCGCAAAGGTCATGATCGCAACGGTGAAGAGCAGGTTCTTGATCTGCATGATCTTCCTCACAACCTTGCTTTTCGACGCGGCCTTCTCGTCGGAGGAGGTCTTGTTCAGGAGTTCCTTGATGAAGGCTTCCGGTGTTTCCTTCGTGTCGGAAACCTCTTTCTTCTTCCGGAAGGGGTTCTTCGCGGCTTTCCGGAAGAATTCCACGGCCCGGCCGGGAAGGGCCTCGATCTTTTCGAGCACGGACTGCTGCTCGGCCTTCTGGGCGCCGTAGTAATAGTAGCTCCGGTAGCGGTAATCGGAGTAATCGGTGCTCAGCTCCGCCTTGAGGCCGTTCAGCACCACACCGATGACGTTCGCCTTGACGTGTTCGAGCTGCGATTTGGCACGCTTGAGGGCACCCCTCGGGATCTTGCCCACGCGGTAGACGATGACGACGCCGTCGGCCTTCGAACTCAGAACGGCGGCGTCGGCCGCAGAGAGAAGAGGCGGCGCGTCGATGAAGACATAGTCGTATTCCCGTTTCGCCTCGACGATCAGGTCGCTGATGTACTGCGAGTTGATCAGTTCCGCCGGGTTGGGCGGGATCGTGCCCGCGGGCAGCACGTTGAGGTTTTCGATCCCGGGCGTTTTCAGGACCTCGTCGACGGTCATCTTCCCGGCCATCATGTCGGCGATGGTCCGGACGCACTTCTTCCACTCGAAGTTGGCGAGGATCGCGTCCGTCAGCCCCTCGGAGGACGGCAGCCCGAACATCTTGGCGATGACGGGTTTCCGCAGGTCGCCTTCCACCAGGAGGACCTTGCGCCCGGACTGGGCCATGGTGACGGCCAGGTTGACGATGGTGGAGGTCTTGCCCTCCTGGGGCGAGGAGCTGGTCAGGACGATGGATTTGATGCCTTTCTCGAGCGAAGCAAAATTGACGTTTGTCCGCACCGTCCGGTAACTCTCGGCCAGGTTCGACTTGGGCGCAAAGTGCGAGATGAGCCTTGCATCCCGCTGGAGGGTTTCGGGGTCCATGTCGCCTCCGTACTTCTCCTGGATGACCGCCTTGATCTCCTGCTGGGTCACGTGGGGCACCAGGCCGAGCACGGGCACCCGCAGGAACTCCTCGACTTCCTCGATGGCGCCGATGGAGGTGTCGAAGGTCTCGATCAGGAACGCGAAGACGATACCCATGGCAAGCCCGATGATCAGGCCGAGGAGGAAGTTCTCCTTGACCTTGGGCGGGTTGATGGGTTTGGTGGGCTCCAGGGCCGGTTTGACGATCTTCACTTCCTCGATGTTCTCGGCCTCCTTGATCAGGGCTTCCTGGTGTTTCTTGTTGAGAAGCGTGTACACCTCCTGGGCGACCTGGACCTCCCTGTCGAGGCGCGCGAGCTCGATGCCCTTCTCCGGCATCCTCTTGATGCTCTCGCCCACGGAATCCATCTTGGCCTGCAGCGTCTTCATCTCCGCCAGAAGGCCCTTGTCCATGGCCATGAGCTGCGCCTGCATGGCCTTCACCGTCTCGCGGATCTGGGCCTTCAGCTCCACGACGGCCGGATACTCATCCGTGAAGGTGATGAGGAGCGTGTCCCTCTCCAGCATCAGCTTGACGAGCCGGTCGTTCAGGTTGTGGTAAAGGGCGGGGGCCCCGTCATAGTAAAAGCTCGTCTTCGAGGTCAGCGGCCTGTTTTCGGCCCCCTCGAGAAGCTTCAAAATGCCGGTGATGTTCTGGTGGCTGACGGCGTCCTTGTCGTAATTCGCCTGCAGGGTATTCATCTGATTGATCAGGCTCGCCGACTGGCTGTCCACGGAAACGAGCTTGTTTTTCTCCTTGAACTCCCGGACAGCCTCCTCGGACTCCCTCAGGCGTTCCGTGGCCAACCTCAGCTGCGCCTCGACGGCCTTCTTGGCCTCGATGGTCCTCTTGTTGATCTCCTTGTAACGCTCCTCCTGGTAGACCGCCGCCAGGCCGTTGGCCGCCCGCGCGGCGAACTTGGGATCCTCGGACTTGACGAAGATGTCGATGACGGTGCTCTTGTTCTCGTCCAACTGGGTGCTGACCTTGCTCTTCAGGTCGAGGATGATGTCGAGGTACTCCTTGCGGTTCCGGACCTCCTCCGAGGGAAGGCTCGCGGGGATGAGGCCCATCTCCTTGGCCAGCATCTCCATCATGTAGTAGCTCTTGATGGTTGCGACCTGGGTCTGGAGATCGTCGACCATCGTGTAGTGGGTGTCCATGAAGATACCGCCGCCGGTGTTGCGCTCGACCTTGATGCTGACGCTCGCCTTGTACACGGGCACGGGCTTTTCGATGATCGCGGCGATGAGGCTGAAGAGACCCGTCAGTGCGACGGTCAGAAAGATGATGAATTTTCTCCTCCGGATGACTCTCCAGTATTCTCTGAGGTTCAGGTCATATTGTGCCATCTTCTTGGCGCTCCTCTTTCTGATCGAGTTTCGTTCTGAACGTCGTCACTGCGGCGCATGCCTCTCCCATCATCCTGCGGCCTGACCTTACTTGATGCGCATCTGGTCCGGAGATCCATAGGCGTCCCTGTACCGGCCCGGGTAGAACATGTACTCGAGAAGCGGGACGGTGTTGACGATGAATTCGTTGAGGTCGCCGATCGCCGTCCTGGGCACCCAGACGACGTCGCCGTTTTTGAGCCGGATGTTCTGGCCGATGTCCCCGCCTTTGGTGATCTCGTCATAGTTGGCCGAGAGGATCAGCGGTTTCCCCTCTCTCTCCTGGAACTCCCGGATGATCTTGACATCCGACTTGACGGCCACCCGGGTGGGTCCGCCGGCTTTCCCGATGGCCGCCAACAGGTCGTGGGCATCCTTGAGTCGGTAGATGCCCTGCTGATTGACCTCGCCCAGCACGTAGACCCTCTCCCCGAAGAAGGGCAGCTCGGGTACGGTCACCATGTCGCGATCCTCGAGGATCATGTTCTCGCTCATGTCACCCCTGAACATGGCGTTATAGAGGTTGAGCGTGTAGATCTTTCCCTTGCGGACGAGTTCGACCCGCGTGAGATCGGCGTTCCCCTCCGTCTGCCCCGATATGGGCCCGCCGGCCATGACGATGAGGTCGAGGACCGTCATCTTGCCGGACAGCGGGTAACGGCCGGGACCGTTCCTCACGCCGGAAACACCCGTGTCGTACTTGTTGATCTGCCCGAAGAGCAGGGCGGACTTGCTCCGGTATTCCTTGACGATGATTTCAATCCTGGGATTGCGGATGTACTTCTGCATGGCCTGGGTCAGGGCGTCGTCCACCTGCTGGACGGTGAGTCCCGCCACGTAGAGGTCGTCCACGAAAGAATAGGAAATCTTTCCGTCGGCCCGGACCTCCGTCGTGTAGGGCACGGGCTTCGCCCCGTCCCAGAACGTGATCTGGATGACGTCACCGGGGCCCACGATGTACTCGGGCAAACCTCTTTCCTCGGTGAAGACGTTATTTCGATCCACCTGGCTCAGCTTCTTGATTTCGGCGGCCTGTTTCGCCTTTTCCTCGGGGGGAACGACCTCCTGACCGGCCTGGTATTCTTTAACGGGTATGCCCTTTTTCTCCGTGGTCGCGCACCCGCCCGGGAGGAAAGTCAAGACGAGAAAAGTGGAAAAAGCAATCATTCTGAGCTTGTAGCACATACGGGTTCTCCTGTATGAAATCACACATCTCGTGTCATGCCAAGAATATGCCAAGTTTTGAAAGAATCCGTTGACGTGACAGTCTCTTAGCGATACGCGGGCCGCCCGGGGGCTTTCGGCCCCGGCATTGCATGCCTGAGATGTCGAATATCTCTTTTGACGAGAACTTGTTTTGAAAACTTCTGCCGTCAGGTCTCGGGTGCGGAAAAGTTTTCCTACCCTTCCTTCGGAATTTCGAGTTCGAATCTTTAATCTTTTTGATCAGGGGTTTCGGGCTGGTACGAAAATTGAAGGTAAATTCATGAGAAAATGGATCGCGTGGATTCGGGAAAGATCGGCGATTCAAACCGTTGAAATGATAAAGACAATGAGGATCCAACCGGAGTAGAAGACAAAGGAGATCGCGATGGTTCGCTATGTAGACCTCATCCAGGACGCCCCGATCAAGAGGGAAGAACTTCAGGAAAAAGAGGCGGATCCCCTCAAGGCACGGAAGATGGGCAAGGAGGACATCGAGGAATACCGAAAGACATACGTGACGGTGCAGGAATACCTCGAAGGGGTGCGAAGGAGGGTCACACGGCACATGGACTTCGACCTCGAACCCGCCGTCGATTTTCTCTACCGCATCGTCGGCACGCCGGAGCTCGTCACGAAACTCTACCGGTTCACGAGCGAATACGGCCACGAGGAGGATTTCACGATCTCCCATTCCATCAACACGACGATCCTCTCCCTCAAGGTCGGCCAGGGCATGGGCTGCTCAAAGGACAGGCTTTTCGAGCTGGGCCTTGCGGCCCTGTTCCACGATGTTGGGATGTTCCTGATCCCCGATGACATTCTCAGGAAACCCGACCGGCTCACCCAGGAGGAAAGCGAGGCCGTCCGGAAACACCCCGAGATGGGGAGGGACATCCTGTCCGTCCGCGATGGTTCCTTCCCGTGGCTTTCCGAAGTGGTTTACCAGCACCACGAGCGGGAGGAGGGCCAGGGCTATCCCCGGGGCCTCCGGGGAGACCGCATCCATGAGTACGCGAAGATCATCGGCATCGTGGACGCCTACGAGGCCATGACCCATAACCGCCCCCACCGGAGGGCGATCTCGGTCCGGGAGCTCATCGAATCCAAGAACCAGCAGTTCGCCCCCAGGATCATCAAGGTCTTCCTGGAGCAGATCTCCCTCTACCCCATCGGAAGCTATGTGAAGCTCAACAACAAATCCGTCGGCAAAGTGATCGACACGAACGACCACCAGCCCCTGCGGCCCGTCGTCAACGTCCTCTTCGACAGCCAGGGCAACCGGATGAAGGCGGACCAGATCGTCAACCTGAAAGACAACTCGCTGCTCTGGGTCGTCGGGAATGTCTCGGAGACGGAACTTCCGGCCGGTTCCTGAACGTACGAAAGAGGGGGAGGTCAGCTTGCCGCCGTCGGAAGGATGAAGGGCCTGGTCTCCAGGATGTAGCCCCGCTCGGATCCGTTTTCCCCCTCGCAGGACGTGTCCCTCACGGCTTCGTTGATCACATCGGCGTTGATTTCCTTGATCTTCATTCCATACCCGATCAAGAGACTCATATCACAGATGTTGTTGATCTTCCTCGGCACCCCGCGGGCGTGATCGTAGATGCACCGCAGGGCGTCGTCCGTGAAGATGTTCCGGTTCAGTCCGGCCTTGGAGAGGCGGAAGAGGATGTACTTGACCGTCTGGTCGAAACTGAGCGGCCCCAGGTGGTACCGGACGGCGATCCTCTGATCGAGTTGCTCGATCCTGCGGATGATGGTCCGCAGTTCCGGCTGGCCGATCAGGACCAGGGCGAGGAGGAACTGGTCATTGAGCTGGTAGTTCAAAAGGAGCCTGACTTCCTCGAAGGTGTCCTGGGGCACGAGCTGGGCCTCGTCGATGATCAAAAGGCTCGTCACCCCCTTCCTGAAATCCTGCAGGATCATCTCCCCCAGCATGTTCAGGAGATCCACCTTGGAGTCCGTGCCGGGGTTGAGGCCGAACTGGTGAAGGGTCTCTTTCAGGAAATCGGTGGGATTCAGGTTGGGGTTGGCGATCAGACCGATGTTGTACTTGTGCTTCGGGAGCTGCTGGACGAGGGCGCGGCTGAGGGTGGTCTTTCCGCAGCCGATCTCGCCGGTGAGAAGGGCCGCCCCCCGCTTGCGATAGACCGCGTAGAGGAGCCGCGTCATGGCCTCTTCGTGATCCCGTGAATAAAAGATGAATTTGGGGTCCGGCGAGATTTCGTAGGGATAGGCCTGGAAACCCCAGTAATTCAGATACATTTTATGAATCCATCCAGGGCGAGATAAATCTCGGCGAAACAGGTTCTGTAGTGGTAATCGGTCAGACCGTGGGGATCTTTAATGTTTTTGTCTCCATGGCCGCCTCCGGAGAAGGCACCCAGGAGGTGCACCTTCCCCCGCGCATCGGGATACCTCACGATCATCTCGTCCCTGTGAACCTCCTCCATGACGAGGATGACATCCGCCCAGTGAACGAGGGCGTCCGTCAGGGGCCTCGATCGATGCCTCGTTGGATCCATCCCCCTCTCGTACAGAAGCCTCGCGGCCCGGATATCCGCGGGCGCCCCTTGCATGTCCATCAGCCCCGCCGAAGAGACCTCGATGGAGTGGATCTTTTTGACCTTGAGGATTTTCTTCAGGATGCGCTCGGCGAGAAAACTCCTGCAGATATTGGCCGTGCAGACAAACAGAACGTGAATGGATGTTCTCATTTTGGAACCGTGGGACATCGCCTCTGATCCTGCGGGACATGGCCGGAATGCCTGCTTTTTTGCAAAGAACATGCCTCGAAAAAACGGCCGCCGGGAAAGTCCTAACGATCGGACTCCGTCTGCCGATATAGGATGTACGAGGATGGGTCGGATCCCTTTCGTCATCCATCGGATGCCGCCGGTCTGGCATATTTAATGAATAAAAGACCCCCTGAATCTTTTCGGGGATGCGCCCCGATCCCAGAAACGGGAACCCGGGCGTTCAGAACGGCCCCTTGTCAGGGTTGCAGCAGGACAGAATGTTCCAGGAAAAGACCGAGAGAACCCCAGGCGCTTTCGACTTCAGAGAGATTTCGCTTCTTTCGGAGAAGCTCGCACTTCGCAAGGCCCTCCTCGAGATCACCAACCGCATCCATGCCGCCCAGAACATCCGGGAGATCCTCGTCGACCTCAAGGACGGGATCCTCGCCCTCTTCAACGCCTACATGATCTCCATCTACGTGGTGGACCGGCCGAAAAACGAGCTGTACACCTACTTCCTCGCCGGGTCCCAGCTCAAGGAAATCCGTGTGCCCATCGGCAACACGAGCATCGCCGGATTCGTGGCCGCCAACGCGAAGCCCGTGAACATCGCCGATGCCTACGACAAGGAGGAGCTGAAGGCCATCCACAAGTCCCTCACCTTCGACGAGAGCTGGGACAAGAAATCCGGCTACCGGACGACCCAGGTCCTGGCCGTGCCCATCTTTCACGAGAACAACCTGATGGGCGTGATCCAGCTGATCAACAAGAAGGGCGGGGAGAAGTTCAACGCCGAGGATCAGAGCTTCCTCGAGGAAATCGGCGAGGTCCTGGGCATCGCCTTCTACAATCAGCAGAAGGCCGTCGCCCCCCGCCGGAGGACCCGCTTCGACTACCTCGTCCAGCGCGATCTCATCAAATTGCAGGACCTGGATCATCTCTGGACCGAGGCCCGGAAATCGAACGAGACCGTCGAAAGCCTCCTGATCAACAAGTACAAGATCTCCAAGGAGGACATCGGCCGGTCCCTGGAGGATTTCTATCGCTGCCGGTTCATCCAGTACAACCCCAAGCAGCCCATCCCCGACGACCTCCTCCGGGAGCTGAAGCGGGACTATCTCCGCAGGGAACTCTGGGTGCCGCTGGAGAGGACCGACGGCAAGATCCGCGTCGTCGTCGACGACCCCAACAACATCATCAAGCGGGACATCATCCAGAATCTCCTGAAGACCAAGTCCATCGAGTACTGCGTCGCCCTCCGGGAAGACATTATCAAGCTCATCAACCATTTCTACCAGACCCAGGAGGATTCCGGTTCATCGATCCAGGACATTCTCAGCGGCCTCGGGCCGATCGAGGAAGCGGCGGATGAAGAGGAGGAGGCCGTATCCGAGTCCGACAGCGCCATCATGCAGCTCGTCAACAAGATCATCAACGATGCGCACTCGAGGCGTGCCTCGGACATCCACATCGAGCCCAACTACCAGAAGAAAAACGTCGAGATCCGATACCGGATCGACGGTCATTGCTCGCTCTACCAGACCGTCCCCTACAGCTACCGGGCGGCCATCGTCTCGAGGATCAAGATCATGTCCAACCTGGACATCACCGAAAGGCGCCTTCCCCAGGACGGCAAGATAAAGTTCAAGCGTCCCGGCGGGCAGGAAATCGAGCTCCGCGTGGCCACACTGCCCACCCAGGGAAACATGGAAGACGTGGTCCTCCGAATCCTGGCCAAGGGAGAGATTATGCGCCTGGAAGACATGGCGCTGTCGCAATACAATTTCAACAACATGGTCAACATCCTGTCGAAGCCCTACGGGCTGATCCTGTGCGTGGGGCCCACGGGCTCCGGGAAGACCACCACCCTCCACGCCGCCGTCCACCGCATCAATACGCCGGACAAGAAAATCTGGACCATCGAAGATCCCGTGGAGATCACCCAGAACGGCATCCGCCAGGTCCAGGTCAATCCCAAGATCGGCCTGGATTTCGCCCGGGCCATGAGGTCCTTCCTCCGGGCCGACCCCGACGTGATCATGGTCGGTGAGATGCGTGACTTCGAAACGGCCAAGATCGGCATCGAGGCTTCCCTCACGGGCCACCTCGTCCTGTCGACCCTCCACACCAACAGCGCCCCTGAAACCATCGTGAGGCTCCTCGACATGGGAATCGATCCCCTGAACTTCGCCGACTCCCTCCTCGGGATCCTCGCCCAGAGACTGGCCAGGACCCTCTGCAAGAACTGCAAGGAAGCCTACCATCCCACCCGGGAACAGTACGACGAGATCGTCGAAGCCTACGGGCCGGAACACTTCGAGAAGCTCAACATTCCCTACAATGATGATTTCAAGCTCTACCGGGGGAAAGGCTGCGGGGATTGCGAAAACACGGGTTACCGGGGCAGGATCGCCATCCACGAGCTGCTGGTCGCCACGGACAACATCAAGCGGCTGATCCAGAAACACGAGACCGTCGAGGTCATCCGGGAAACGGCCATCGCCGACGGCATGACCACGCTGCTCCAGGACGGCATCCTCAAGGTCCTCCAGGGCCAGACGGACTTCGAGCAGGTGCGGAGGGTCTGCATTAAATAAGGCAGGCAAAAGGCTCAAGGCATGGGACGAAGGAAATCATCAGGGCAGAGGATTTGTCTTCTGCCCTTTCGTTTTATCCCGAGACACGGTTCCCGATCCCCGCAAGCCTATTTCTCGTCCAGCCGATTCTTCCACGCCGCAATGAGATTCATGGCCTCGAGAGGCGTGAGGGCGTTCACATCCGTCGAGGCGATTTCGCCCAGGACGGCGTGTTCCTCGTCCATAAAAAGGCTCAGCTGGCCGGATCGGGACCCGCGCGCTTCCTTCCTGCGGCGGGCGATGGTGGGCATCCCGATCTCATCGAACTCCCCCTTCTCGAGGTTTTCCAGGACCTCGCGGGCCCGGAGGATCACGTCGTCGGGGACACCGGCGAGACGGGCCACGGCGATGCCGTAGCTTCGATTCGTCGAGCAGATCGGAATCTTCCGGAGGAAGATCACCCGGTCCCCCCACTCCTTGACGGCCACGTAGTAATTCTTCACCCCCTCGCGGGTCAGGGCCATATCGGTCAACTGGTGATAGTGGGTGGCGAAGAGGGTGCGGGCTCCGAGCCGCTCCGAGTCGTGGATGAACTCCGCCACGGCCCAGGCGATGCTCAGGCCGTCGAAGGTGCTCGTACCTCTCCCCACCTCGTCGAGGAGGATGAGGCTCCGCGGGGTGGCGTTCCGGAGAATGCTCGCGACCTCCGTCATCTCGACCATGAAGGTACTCTGGCCGCGGGCCAGGCTGTCGGCCGCTCCGACGCGCGTGAAGATCCGGTCGACGACACCGATCCTCGCCTCCCGGGCGGGAACAAAGCTTCCCATCTGGGCCAGGATCACGATGAGGGCGACCTGGCGGATGTAAGTGGACTTGCCGGCCATGTTCGGGCCGGTGATGATCAGGAAGCGGTTCTTTTCGAGGTCGAGGTACGTGTCATTCGGCACGAACCCCTCGTCCAGGGGCATCCGCTCCACGACGGGATGCCTCCCCTCCCGAATGTCGATCACGCCCCCGTCATCGACACTCGGCATCCGGTAACCGTAGCGCTCGGCGACCTCTGCGAGGGATACGACGGCATCGAGATCGGCCAGTGTCGAGGCCGTCGACTGGATCCGGCGGATGTGCCGGGCGACCTCGTCGCGGACCCGGATGAAGAGGTCGTACTCGCGCTGTTTCCGTCTTTCCTCGGCGTTGAGAACGGTGGTCTCGTATCCCTTGAGTTCCTCGTTGATGTACCGTTCGGCGTTGACGAGGGTCTGCTTCCGCACATAGTCCCCCGGAACGGCGTGACTGTGAGCCTTTGTCACCTCGATGTAATAGCCGAAGACGTTGTTGAACCCCACCTTCAGCGAGGGGATCCCCGTCCGCTTCTTTTCCCTTTCCTCGAGCTCGGCGATCCAGCGCCTTCCGTCGCGGGTGATGGAGATTAATTCGTCGAGTTCCCTGTCGTACCCCTCCCGGATGATGCCCCCATCGCGGGTGGTCATCGGCGGGTCGTCGGCGATGGCTGCGGCGATGAGTCCGGCGATCTCGGGCATCTCGTCGATTCCTTCCCGGATAGCCGTCATCAGGGGGGATTCGAATTCCCGGAGCAGCTTCCTGATCGTCGGCAACGCGGTGATCGACGCCCGGAGGGCGTTCAGGTCCCGGGCGTTCGCCGCCCCGATGGAAACCCTGCCCGCCAGCCGCTCGAGATCATAGATCTCCTCGAGCGCCCCCCTCAGGTCGCTCCGGTGCAGGTGCCTGTCCTTGATCTCCGAAACGGCCGCCAGCCGCTCGCGGATCTTCTCGGGCGCGAGGAGAGGGTGGCCGAGCCACCAGCGGAGCCGCCGGCCGCCCATGGCCGTCACGGTTTCATCGAGCACGTGGAAGAGGGTTCCCTCCTTTCGGCCGCCCTGGATGGTGGCGAAGAGCTCGAGGTTGCTCCGGGCATTTTCATCCAGGACGAGGAAGTTCCCGGCCTGATACCACCGGATGTCGCTGATGTGACCGACGTCTTCCTTCTGCGTTTCCCTGACATAGCGAAGGACGGCGCCGGCCGCCGATGCCGCTGCGGGATGAGCACCGATCTGGATCCGTGAGAGCGTCTCCGGGGAGAAGTAGCTCCGCAGAAGGTTTTCCGAAGCGGCCGGGTCGAAGTACTCCGGCGGGAAGTAATTGACGACGCAGGAACCGAGCCCCCTGCAGAGGCTCTTCTGGAAGGGGTTTCCCTTCAGATCCTCCTCGAGGAGAATCTCCCTGAAGCGGTGGCCGGTGACTTCATCGAGGAAGAAATCACGGTCCTCCGATTCCGTCACCCAGAAATCGCCCGTGGAGATGTCGATGAAGGCCAGGCCGAAGCTGGACCCACGGAGGGCGATTCCCGCCAGGAAGTTGTTCTCCTTGGCCTCGAGGTTCTCCGCGTCGATGACGAGCCCCGGCGTGATGATGCGGACGACCTCCCGCTTGACGATCCCTTTCGCCGCCCGGGGATCCTCCACCTGCTCGCAGATGGCCACCTTGTAGCCCTGGTCGATGAGCCGGGCGATGTAGGAAGAGGCTGCGTGGTAAGGGACGCCGCAGAGCGGGATGCTGTCCTCCCTGCCCTTGTTCCGGGACGTCAGGGTGATGTCCAGGGCCTTGGAGGCCACCACGGCGTCGTCGAAGAACATCTCGTAGAAATCACCCATCCGGAAGAAGAGGATGCAGTCCTTGTGCTGTTCCTTGATCTCGAGGTACTGCCGCATGGCCGGCGTGAGGCTCGTCATTCCCACCTGTCTCCGCGCTTCTTGAGGTCGATGGCTTTTTCCTCCCGGATGTAGACGACCTTGCCCCGGTCACTGATGAAGGCCGTGAGAAGCCAGCTCACGATGCTGATGATGATCGAGCCCCAGAGAGCGGGCCAGAAACCCCGGACATCGAAGCCGGGGATGAGGGCCGACACCAGCATCAGCAGGGCGGCGTTGATGACAAATGTGAAGAGACCGAGCGTCAAAATATTGACAGGAAGGGTCAGGATGATGATAATGGGACGGAGGATGACGTTCAGGACGCCCAGGATCGCCGCGGCCGCCAGGGCGGAACCGAACCCGGTAACGGTGATTCCGTCCAGCAGGTAGGCCGCCGCCAGAATGGCCGCCGTCAGGACAAGCCAGCGGATGAGAAGACCGATCATGATGTGCCTCCTTTTGTGAAAAGTGCACCCTGCTCGAACAGGGAACTTACCGGGCGTGATGCGGCAGGTGCCGCGATCTCCGGGCGGGAAGAACGGGCCAAGGGCCCCGTTTCGTCCTTTGACGGTTTGCGTGGATTCTAATCCGTCGGTCCCGGAATGATCAAGGGGCAATTTTCACGGCTGAAGATCGTAAAAATTTGTTGAAAAACGGGGGGCGAAGAAATAAAGTTGCCCTCCATTCACTCTCTGGAACAAGGGCCGGGGGGTCGGAGCCTCGCACGGCCGAAAAGACAGCCAACGGATTCGTTCCAATCGATGACGGTCATGGGTAAGACGATCACACAGAAGATCATCGAAAACCATCTGGTCTCCGGGCGTTTCGCCCCGGGGGAGGAGATCGCCGTCCGGATCGATCAGACCCTCACCCAGGATGCGACGGGCACCATGGCCTACCTGCAGCTCGAGGCCATGAAGATCGATCGCGTGAAAACGGAACTCTCGGTCAGCTACATCGACCACAACACGATCCAGATCGGGTTCGAGAACGCCGATGACCATCGCTACCTCCAGAGCGTGGCGCGGAGATACGGGCTCTACTTCTCCCGTGCCGGAAACGGCATCTGCCACCAGGTGCACCTCGAGCGCTTCGGCAAACCCGGTAAAACCCTCCTCGGCTCCGACAGCCACACCTCCACGGCGGGGGCCCTCGCGATGCTCGCCATGGGGGCGGGGGGACTCGATGTAGCGCTCGCCATGGCGGGGGAGCCCTTCTACTTCGAATGCCCCCGCGTGATCCGGATCAACCTGACGGGGAGGCTTCGGCCCTGGGTCTCCGCCAAGGACATCATCCTCAAGGTCCTGGAAACCTTCACCACGAAGGGCAATGTGGGGTATGTCTTTGAATATGGAGGCGACGGCCTTTCAACGCTCACCGTCCCGGAGAGGGCGACCATCGCAAACATGGGCGCCGAGTGCGGTGTCACGACCTCCGTCTTCCCGAGCGATGAGATGACGAGGCGGTTCTTGCGCGCCGAGGGCCGGGAGCAGGACTGGTCGGAGATCAACGCGGACCCCGATGCCGTCTACGAACGGACCGTCGAGATCCGTCTTCCGGAGCTCGTTCCCCTGGTGGCGAAACCCCACAGCCCCGACAACGTGGTCCCGTTGGCGGAGGCCGGCGAAATCCCCGTCGGACAGGTCTGCATCGGGAGCTGCACGAATTCCTCCTACAAGGACCTGGTCACCGTCGCGAAGATCCTCAAAGACAGGCACGTCCACGAGGAAGTGAGCCTGGTGATCACCCCCGGCTCGAAGCAGGTGCTGGAAACCCTCGCGAGAGACAGCTACCTGACCGACCTCCTCGGCGCCGGCGCGCGGCTGACGGAGAGCTGCTGCGGGTTCTGCATCGGCGCGAGCCACAGCCCCGAGTCCGGCGGTGTCTCGATCCGGACATCGAACCGTAACTTCCCCGGCCGCTCCGGCACGGAGGATGCGGAGGTTTTCCTCGCAAGCCCCGAAACGGCCGCGGCGGCCGCCGTCACGGGTAAGCTCATCGATCCACGGGAACTCCAGGTGCCCTATCCCGGCGCGGAGATGCCGGAGCATTTCAGCATCAACGACGACATGGTCATCCGGCCCGAACCCGCCGCGGAGAGGGCTTCCGTAGAGATCATCCGGGGACCGAACATCGGCCCGCCCCCGGAAAACGACCCGCTTCCGGCGGACATCGCCGGCGAGGTCGTCATCAAGGTGGGCGACAAGATCACCACGGATCACATCATGCCCGCGGGTGCGAGGATGAAATACCGCTCCAACATCCCCAAGTACGCGGAGTACGTCTTCGAACCCCTGGACCGGAGGTTCCACAGGCGGGCGATGAAAAACCGCAAGGCCGGAAAGCACAACATCATCGTCGCGGGTCTTTCCTACGGGCAGGGCTCTTCACGAGAACACGCGGCGATCTGCCCCATGTACCTCGGCGTCAAGGCCGTGATCGCAAGGTCCTTCGAGCGGATCCACGCGGCCAATCTCATCAACTTCGGCATCCTGCCCCTGACCTTCAAAAACAAGAAGACCTACGACGGCATCGAACAGGGGGACGCTCTGGCGATCCCGGGCATCCGGCGGATCATCGAAAAAGGCGGCAGGATCGTCGTCCGCAATACATCGAAAGGGACCCGTTTCGAGGTCAACTGCAACCTTTCCCGGCGGCAGCGGGACATCCTCCTGGCCGGCGGGGCATTGAATCTGGTGAAGGCCAAAAAACAGGAATGATGGGGTGAGGGAATACGGGAATGATGGATCGGCTCCCTGAATGATTGAAACCCCATGATGCCAAAACTCCACTATTCCAAAAAATATGCGGATGATGGAACTCAGCGGAGAGAACAAGAGATGTCACGAACCAAAGTCAGAGTGCACTCCCCCATCGTGGAGATGGACGGCGATGAGATGACCCGGGTCATGTGGAAGATGGTCAAGGAAAAGCTCCTCTTCCCCTACCTGGACATGGACATCCGGTATTACGACCTCCACATCAGGCATCGCGACGAGACGGACGACCGGGTGACGGTCGAAGCCGCGAAGGCCGTCCTGCAGCACGGCGTGGGCGTCAAGTGCGCCACCATCACACCCAACCAGGACCGTGTCAGGGAGTATGGCCTCAAGAAGATGTGGAAGAGCCCCAACGCGACGATCCGGGCGATGCTGGACGGGACGGTCTTCCGGAAACCGATCCTCGTGAAGAACATCCGGCCTTTTGTCCCGGCCTGGAAAAAGCCCATCACCGTTGGACGACACGCCTACGGCGACGTCTATGACAGCGCGGAAATCCGTGTGCGCGGCGAAGGCCGCGCCGAGCTCCGTTTCACACCCGTCGACGGGAAGCCGGTCACGGCGAAGATCAAGGATTTCAAGGGGCCGGGGATCCTCCAGGGCATCCACAACACCGACGAATCGATCTCGGCATTCGCCCGCGCCTGCTTCACCTTCGCCCTCGACCAGAAGACGGACCTCTGGTTCAGCACGAAGGACACCATCTCGAAGACGTACGACGCCCGCTTCAGGGACATCTTCGAATCGGAATATGACAGGAACTGGAAGGAGAAGTTCGAGAGGGCGGGGATCCAGTACTTCTTCACCCTCATCGACGACGCGGCGGCGAGGATCATCCGATCCGAAGGAGGGATCCTCTGGGCCCTGAAGAACTACGACGGCGACGTCATGTCGGATTTGATTGCATCGGCTTTCGGCAGTCTTGCCATGATGACCTCGGTACTCGTGTCGCCCCGGGGGCATTTCGAGTACGAGGCCGCCCACGGCACCGTCCAGAAACACTACTACAGGCATCGAAAGGGGGAAGCGACTTCGACGAATTCCATGGCCCTCATCTTCGCCTGGACGGGCTGCCTGCGTAAGCGCGGCGAGATCGACGGCACGCCCGCTGTCGTCCGTTTCGCGGACAAGCTCGAGAAAGCGGCGATCCAGACGGTGGAGAGTGGAGTCATGACGGGCGATCTCCTTCGTGTCGCCCGGAAGAGCCCGTCGAACCGGCAGGTCACCACGGAAGGGTTCATCGACGCGATCGCCGAGCGGCTGCAGCGAAGCCTTCGCTGAGGTTGGGAGACGGGAAGAAAGGGGTATTGGAATATCGGGTTCGCTCTTTGACCCATCATTCCATTCTTCCATCATCCCGATTTTGTCCTTTTCGCCTTTAGCCCTTAACCATTCGCCTCATGCCTACAGCCAATCTAAAAGACATGCCCCTCGAGGACCTCGAGGCCTTCGTCGCGGAACACGGCAAGGAGAAGTACCGGGCCCGGCAGATCATGAAATGGATCTACCAAAAGGGTGCGATTTCCTTCGATGAGATGACGAACCTCTCAAAGGATTTCCGCGAACGGATGAAAGGCCTTGCGCGGATCAGCGCCCTCGAGATCGCAGACACGCAGACCTCCTCGGACGGTACGATCAAGATCCTCTTCCGCCTGGAGGACGGGCTTCACATCGAGGGCGTCCTGATCCCCGGGAGGAATCACTGGACCCAGTGTGTCTCCACCCAGGCGGGCTGCCGGATGGGCTGCACGTTCTGCCTGACGGGACTTTCGGGCTTCAAGAGGGACCTTCTGCCATCGGAAATCGCCGACCAGGTCACCCGGGTCCGCTTCACCATGAGGGAGGGGACGAAGATCGGCAACATCGTCCTCATGGGCATGGGGGAACCCCTCGCGAACTACGACAACACCCTGAGGGCCATCCGGATCTTGACCTGCGACGACGGCCTGGCCTTTTCCAGCCGCCGGATCACCCTGTCCACCTGCGGTATCCCGCCTATGATCCTCAAGCTCGGCGAGGACGTCTGCGTCAACCTCGCCGTGTCGCTGAACGCCCCCGATGACAAAATCAGGAATGCCTTGATGCCCGTCAACCGGAAATACCCGCTGGCGGAGCTGATCAGGGCGTGCAAAGACTACCCCATGCCGAGGCGCCGGCGCATCACCTTCGAGTACATCCTCATCGAAGGCGTCAATGCCTCCCCGGAGGACGCCAGAAAACTGGTACGGCTGTTCAGGGGCATGAAGTGCAAGTTCAACCTCATCCCCTTCAATGAATTCCCCGGCACACCCTACCGGGCCCCCTCGAGAAAGGCGATCGAGGCTTTTCAGAAAGTCCTCGTCGATCATCATTTCACGGCCGTGATCCGGAAGAGCTGCGGCAAGGACATCCTCGCCGCCTGCGGACAGCTTTCAGGCCAAAAGGCCTGAGTTATGAATGTTGAATGTCGAGTTATCGGCTCTGATCCCCTGGGTTGAATGATTACTTTTTCTCCCATGGAACTCAAAACTCAAAATTGCAGAAGGCCTTCGGGCCGAAGGAGGAAGCGATGTCCGATCAGTTTATCGATCTCCAGGTCAGGGATCACGTCGCCACACTGACCCTGGCAAAAACGGAAACACTCAACGCCCTCGACCTTCCCTTCGCGCAGGAAATCTCGGCCGCCCTCCGGGAGGTGAGCATTCGCGATGATGTAAGGGTGGTCATTCTCTGCAGCCGGGCCAAGATCTTCTGTGCGGGGCTCGATCTCAAGGCCTTCGCCTCGACGGGAATCGACGGCTCGCCCAAAAGCAGCCTGGAATTCCCCGATCGACTCCGGTCTCTCTTCGACAGCTGCGACCTCATCGAGTCCTGCCGGAAACCCGTGATCGCCGCCGTCCACGGGATGTGCGTCGGCGGCGGGCTTGACATCATATCGGCCTGTGACATCCGCCTCTGCACGCAGGACGCCTCCTTCTCCCTGCGGGAGGCCGCGGTGGGTCTCGTGGCGGACATGGGCGTGCTCCAGCGCCTGCCCCATGTGATCGGGCAGGGCTTCACCCGTGAGATGGCCTACACAGCCCGTTTCTACAGCGCGAAGGAGGCGGAACGGATGGGGCTTGTGAGCGCCGTCTACCCCGACCGGGAGGCCCTGATGGAGGGGGCGAGGGCCCTGGCCCTCCAGATCGCCGGGAATGCCCCGCTTGCCGTCCAGGCCACGAAGGAGGTCCTCAACAGGAGCCGGCACGCCACCGTGGAGGACGGCATGTCCTTGGCCATGCACAAGAACATGGTCCTGTTCTCCTCGGAGGATTTCATGGAGGCCATCCGCGCCTTCAAGGAGAAGAGAAAACCCGATTTCCACGGCCGATAACAGGGGTGCGGACATGACCCATCCACGGCTGGTCGATGCGATGACGCAACCCGGGTTCTATCCCCACGGGCCCGCGCGAGTCGAACTCCTCCAAACGCACATCTCCTTCATCTTTCTTGCAGGCGATTACGTCTACAAGGTCAAGAAGGCCGTCGATTTCGGGTTCCTCGATTTCACCTCCCTGGAGAAGAGAAGGTATTTCTGCGAAGAGGAACTGCGACTGAACAGGCGGCTGGCGCCGGATTACTACCTCGACCTCGTCGAGATCACCGAGGACCCCGCCGGCGACATCGCCATCGGGTCCCCTGGAAAGATCATCGAATATGCCGTCCGAATGAGAAGGCTTCCGGAAGACCGGATGCTCAAAAGGCTGCTCTCGGAGGGCAAGGTCGCGCCTCCGGACATGGAGAAGATCGCCCGGAAGGTCTCCGACTTTCACCGCCGGGCGGAGACGGGCGGCCGGATCGACGAAAACGGCGGTCTGGCCGTCATCCGGCGTAACCAGGACGAGAATTTCGAGCAGACGGCCAAATACATCGGGGTCACCATCCCCGAGGATCACTATCGATTCATCCGATCCTTCATCCACGGCTTCATGGACCGGCAGCGCCCCCTTTTCGAACAGCGCGTGCAGACCCACAGGATCCGGGATTGCCACGGCGACCTCCACATCGAGCACATCTGCCTCACCGACGGCGTCGTCATCTTCGACTGCATCGAGTTCAACGAGCGGTTCCGCTTCGGCGACGCAGCCGCCGAGGTCGCATTCCTGGCCATGGACCTGGACTTCAACGGATATCCGGACCACGCAACGGCTTTCGTGGATGCCTACGTCCGTCATTCCGGAGACACCGGGCTCATGAAACTTCTCGATTTCTACAGAACCTATTACGCCTACGTCCGCGGCAAGGTCATCAGTTTCCGCCTCGACGACCGGGCCATCGGAGCGAAGGACAGGGACGAGGCCAAAGAACTCGCATGCCGTTACTTCGATCTCGCCTATACATACGCCGCCCGGCCGGAAAAACAGTCGCTCATCCTCACGGCGGGGCTCATGGGCACGGGGAAGAGCGTTCTCGCCGCCCGCCTGGCCTCCCGCTTCCAGGCCGAGCTCATCCGCATGGATGTCGTCAGAAAGGAGATGCTCCGCATCGATCCGGGAGAGCACCGCTACGAGGAATTCGGAAAGGGGATCTATGCGACGGAAGTATCGAGAAGGGCCTACGACAGGGCATTCGAAGCGGCCGCCTCGGGGCTGAGAAACGGGAAATCCGTGATCATCGATGCCTCCTTCAAGAGCAGGGCGGAGCGCCTGCGGGCCGCGCAGCTCGCGGAGGCGCAAGGGGCGGACTTTTTCATCGTCGAATGCCGTCTCCCCGACCGGCTCATTCGGGAGAGGCTCAAAGCGAGAATGTCCGAGAAGGGGGAGGTTTCGGACGGAAGGGTGGACATCCTGGAAGCCCAGAGAAAGGATTTCGAACCGATCGACGAGGCCGACGCCCGCTCTCACATCGCCGTCGATACATCGGAGGACCCGGAGCGCTGCGCCCACCGGGTGATCACCGAGATCAAGACACGCCAGAGCCGATAAAAAACCGGGCGGCGTCCCGGCGACACCGTCCCGGCTTTCCTTCCAGAGAGGTTCCCTGCCGTTACTACTCCACGGGAGTCCGGATGATCCCTCCCACGTCCTCCGTCTCGGGTGCCCTTTTCTCCGACTTTTCCTTTTCCCAGAGCCGCTTCGACTCGGCGAGGAAATAACTCACCTTGTAATCCAGGCCGAGGTTCGGGTAATTCTTCGCAATGCCCTCAAAACGCCTCATGGCCGCGTAATATTTCTTCGATTTGAAGTAGAAGTACCCCACATAGAATTCGTGCTCGGCCAGCCGCTCCTTGCATTCCCGCAGTTTTTTCTCGGCCAGAAAAGAGAACTTGCTGTCAGGGAAACGGCTGATGAGCCTTTCAAAAGCCGCCCGCGCCTTTATCGTCTCCGTCTGGTCCCGGTCGATCGTCTCCATCTGGTTATAGTGGCACATCGCGAACTGGTACATGGCGTACGGGACATTGGGATTCGTCGGGTGAAGCTCGATGAACTCGTTGTAGAACACCTGGGCATCCACATACTTACCGTCGCTGAAGTAGGAGTCGGCGATCCCCAGTTCGGCCATGATGGCCAGCTGGCTGAGGGGATATTCCTCCTTCACCCTTCGGAAGACCTCAATCGCCTTTTCATAATTCTTCCGGTCATAGTGTTCCTTCCCCCGGGCGTAGAGGCTCTCGGGCGTCCTCAGCCGCTCGTCCCCCCCGCCCCAGAGCCGGTCCCACCAGGCACACCCCGAAATCATGAAAAGCATGAGGAGCACGAGGCCGACCGTCACCGCGGCCCGGACCCCCCGCCGGTCCCCCGGGAGGACCCGTTTCAGGTAGGACCTGTCCCGCATGATTTTCCTCCGCACTTTGGCCGTGCCGATTCCATGAAACTACAGCGCCTTGTTGACAAACTCCTTCAGCCGGTCTTTCGACACGAGACCGACGACCTGGTCGACCACCTTTCCGCCTTTGAACAGGACGATCGTGGGAATGCTCATGATGCCGAGATCCGTGGCCACCTTCCGGCTCTCATCCACATTGAGCTTCGCGACCTTGACCTTGCCCTTGTACTCCTTCGCCAGTTCTTCGATGATGGGGGCGATCCTCTGGCATGGACCGCACCAGGGGGCCCAGAAATCGACAAGGGCAGGCGTGTCGGATTTCAGGATCTCCTTCTCGAAATCGCTGTCGCTGACATGAATCAGATCTTCGCTCATCTGTCGTCCTCCGTCAAAGCTGTCCTTTCCGGACAAAGAAAGGGCACCTTCCCCCGTCCTTCCGATGACGAGATGCCCCTTTTTCCGCCTATATGCCATCCAAAGCCTCTTCTGTCAAATCCATTTTCAGCTCCGGAAGACAAGGTTTTGACAGGGCTTTCCATATCTGATAAGACAGTTGGCGATTTCGGGCCGTCGCAAGCCTCATCCGCGATGCACGGGGTAAGCCCGGTTTTGACGGGCGCCAGGAACACCTTGCAGGAGGACTTCAGCCATGAAACCGCTGGGGATCATCGCCGGCACGGTCCTTCACGGGGCAAACGTCTTCAAGGGGCTGAAAAAAGAACAGGTGGTCAACGAGTTCGGGCGGGTGACCGTCTGGGTTTCGCCGGAGATCCTCCACATCTCACGCCACGACCGGGATCCGGGCGAATACGTGCTGCCCCACCTGATCAACCACCAGGCCAATCTCACGGCCCTGAAGACCCTGGGCGCGGGGGAAGTGATCGCCGTCAATTCGACGGGGGCCCTGAAGAAGGAATTGCCGCCGGGCTCCATCGTCGTGCCGGATGATTTCATCCTGATTGCCCGGACGCCCACGGTCTTTTCGAACCAGCCCGTTCACATCACCCCCGAACTGTCCGGCGACGTGCGACGCCGGCTCATCGAGGCGGCGGCCGCCTGCGGCATCCCCGTCGTCGAGCGGGGCGTTTACTGGCAGACGGAGGGACCGCGGCTGGAAACGAAGGCCGAGATTCGCATGATGGCCTCCTTCGCCGACATCGTGGGAATGACCATGGCGGCAGAAGCCATCATCGCGCAGGAGCTCGGGCTCCCCTACGCCGCGCTGTGTTCCGTCGACAACTACTGCAACGGCGTCGTGGACGAGCCGCTCACCATGGAGAGGATCATCGAAGGTGCGAGGAAGAACCGGGAAACCATGCTGACGATCGTCGGCAAGTACATCGAAAGGAGCCGCAAATGAAATTTTCAAAAAGGGGGGATCAGGGGGAGACCAGCCTGCTGGGGGGCCAGCGGGTCCCGAAATACGATCCGAGGCCCGAAACATACGGAGTCCTCGATGAAGCAAGCTCCGTCATGGGCGTTGCGAGGGCCATGACGAGAAATCAGAAGATCAAGGATATTCTCCTGGCTGTTCAAAAAGACCTCCTGATGATGGGCGCGGAACTCTCGGCCCTCCCCGGGGATGTCGAAAAGCTTTCCAAACGAATCGGTGAGACGGACGTCCAACGCATCGAGGATCTCATCGACGACCTTCAAAAGGACGTCAAACTAAAAAACGAATTCATCTACCCGGGTGAAACGGTTGTGTCCGCCCAGATCGATGTGGCGAGAACCGTCATCCGGAGGGCTGAACGGAACGCCGCGAGGATGAAAGACGAAGGACTGGTGAAAAACCCTGAGATCCACAAATACCTCAACCGCCTGGCGGACATGCTCTTCACGCTGGCACGATATGAGGAGATAAAAGGATAATTTAATTTTGAGTTTTAAGTGTTGCGTTTTGAATTAAATAATAAAGAATTGTTCCCTATTCAATTCGAACTCATAACGCAAAATTCATAACTACCGATGGCGCTGTGGGCCATCGGTCTAGAACGCTCCCAGCTGACAGTTCGATATCCGGATGCCGAGTCTCTCGCAGGCGGCGGAAACCCGGATCTTGGCGATGTGGAAGTCCTTCGCGATCCGCCATGAAGCCTCGCACGGAAGCCTCCCGTCTATCATCGCATCGCGTATCGCCCTTTCCAGATCGGCGGAAACGCTCTCCGCTTTCTGGATGATCCTGCTGATCGGGCTGTACCCGAAAAGACCCAGCTGGCATTTCTTGATCGGAATCTCGAGCCTGTCCATGGTAAAGCCGATCTCTGCGGGCGAGACATTCGCCGCCTCGGCGATGTTGAAGGCAATCGCGCAGGTGATCTCCCCCTTCTGGGCCCGTTTTTTGACCGCCTCGGCGGCTTTATCATCCAGTTTCCTGTCGGCGGGATACTTCTCCTTGTAATGTCCTTTGTCCTTGCGCATATATTTGTTCCTTCCCGTCTGTTTCGTCTATGTAGTCTGTCTGGTCTTCCTTGTCGTTGGTTTTTACTTCTCTGTTGCCCGACACCCTCCACCCCGGATCCTCGGCCCAATGCCTGTCGTCTGACGCCTGGTGCCTGTCGCCTAGTATTTCACATAATGAAAGGGCTCCACGGCCGCGAGGGAATCGTCGTCGAGGGTTTTGAACTTGGCCTTTTTGATGATCTGCTGGGCCTTTTCCATCTGATCCACATCCACGACGAAAACGGCCGTTTTCCAGCTCTCCAGAACGAACCCGTAGGCGTTGTTGATATTGATGTTCTCTTTTGCCAGAAGCTGGGTCAGCTTGTCGAGTCCGCCGGGCTTGTCCTCGATGACAGATCGGATGACCTCCTTCATGGTCACCATCAGACCGTCGGCGGTCAGCGCCTTCCGGGCCCGCCGGGGGTCATCGACGATGAGGTTGATGACGCCGTAACTGTGTGACGTGGCGATCGTGGTGGCACGGATGTTGACCTTCTCCTTCGAAAGGACGCGGGTGATCCGGGCCAACTGCCCCGGTTTGTTCTCCGCGAACACGGATAGCTGGTGTACCGTCATATGGCCCTCCTTTCCTTTGGCGGGAGGCAAGGGTCGAGGTTACCGGTTTCGGGACGATCGGCCGTCCCTCGTATTGCGTTATGAGTTTTGAACGGTGAATGAAAGTGTTTCTGGATTTTCTAATTCAAAAGTGGCTGCTTCTTCGGAGCAGCCCTACTCTTTGCGGTTGTCGATGACTCTTATCGCCTTCCCTTCCGTCTTGGGCAGGCTCCCGGGCGCCACGAGGTCCACCTTCGGAGTGATGAGGATGTCGCTCTTCAAGGCCTCGGTGATCTTCTTCTGCAGGGCTTCGAGATGGAGGAGGTCCCCGTCGAAGAATTCCTTCTGCACCTCCACCTTCACGGTCATGATGTCATTGAACCCCTCGCGGTCCAGGATGATGACGTAATCCGTGCCCACACCGGGGATTTCCATGAGCTTTTTCTCGACCTGAATGGGGAAGATGTTGACGCCCTTGATGATGAGCATGTCATCGGTCCTCCCCTTGATCCGGTCGATGCGGCGGTGGGTGCGGCCGCATTCACAGGTCCCCGGAAGGATCCTCGTGAGGTCCTTCGTCCGGTATCGTAAAATGGGCATCCCCTCCCGCAGCAGGGTGGTCATCACCAGCTCCCCTTCCCCGCCTTCCGGCACCGGTTCGAGGGTGTCGGGGTTGATGATCTCCACGACGAAATTGTCCTCCCAGATGTGAAGGCCCGTCTGGCAGGGGCACTCGAAGGCAACGCCGGGGCCGTTCATTTCGGAGAGGCCGTAGGAATTATAGGCCTTGATCCCGTAGAATTCCTCGATTCGTTTTCTCGTTTTCTCCGAGTGTGGTTCCGCCCCGATAAAGGCGATCCTCAGTTTCGTGTCCCTCTTCGGGTCGAGATTCATCTCCCCGAAGATCGTGTAGAGATGAAGGGCGTAACTGGGGATGATGTGGATGACCGTGGTTTCGAAATCCCGCATGAGCTGGATCTGGCGCCTGCTGTTTCCCGCCCCGGCGGGGATGACGAGGGCGCCGATCTTCTCCGCCCCGTAATGGAAGCCGAGGCCCCCCGTGAAGAGACCGTAGGTCATCATGTTCTGGAAGACATCCCCCCTGCGCACGCCCGTCATGTACATGCACCGCGCCACAAGGTTGGTCCAGGCCGCGATGTCACTCGACGTGTGAAAGATGACGGTCGCCCGTCCCGTAGTGCCCGAGGAGGAGTGCATCCGGACGAGTTCGTCCCTCGAAACGGCGAGGAACCCGTAAGGCCAGTTCGCCCGGAGATCCTCCTTCGTCGTCAGGGGGATCCGCCTCAAGTCGTCGAGTGAGTTGAAGGACGCCGGGTCAAACCCCTTTTCCCTGAACACGCCGCGGTAGTGCGGGGATTTCGCCGCCCTCAGGAGTGTGCTCTTCAGCCGTTCCAGCTGAACGGCCTCGAGCTTTTCCCTCGGCATGGTTTCGATGTCTTTTTCCCAGTACATGCGCTGAAACCTCCGTGGCTGATGGATGCGTTATTACCCCTCCCCGGTGAATTTATCAAGCCCATTCTGAGACGGACCGTCAGCCTCCTGCGGCGGGCATTTCTCACCCTGAAACAAACCTCGGTTTGTGTAAATAATTTTTTGACGAAACAGACGAAAAAGACTAAATAGGCGAGACAGACCACGTCCCGGAGGCATACCATGCAGAACTTCGTCTTTGAAAATCCGACCCGGATCCTCTTCGGAAAGGGTACGATTCCGCGGATCGGTCAGGAAGTGAAGCGCTTCGGCAGCAGGGCTCTTCTGGTCTACGGCCAGGGAAGCATCAAGAGAAACGGGATCTACGATCAGGTAACGGCCTCCCTGAAGGAGGCCGGAGTTCCTTTTGTGGAGCTCCCCGGGGTCAAGTCCAACCCGGTGCTTTCCAAAGCCCTCGAAGGCATCGAAGCGGCGAAAAGGGAATCCGCGGACGTCGTCCTTGCCGTCGGCGGTGGAAGCGTCATCGACACGGCGAAGACCATCGCCTGCGGTGTGAAGGCCGACCATGACGTCTGGGATTTCTTCACATACAAGAAGTCCATCCGCGGCGCCTTGCCGGTCCTGACGGTGCTGACCGTTTCCGCCAGCGCCTCGGAGATGAACCCGGCGGCCGTCATGACAAAGGAGGAAACCCGCCAGAAATTCAGCATCCGTTCCCCGTTCATCCAGCCGAAGGTTTCGATCCTGGACCCGACGGTTCTCACCACGCTGAGCGACGCCTACAGCGCCTACAGCGCGGCCGACGTGGTCACCCACATGCTCGAGGGTTATTTCAACAACATGGAGCCCGACAGCATTCTCCAGGACCGGCTCGTCGAGGCCCTGATGAAGACGCTCATGGAAACCACGGAGGAGGTTCTCCAGAACCCGACGGACTATAACGCGAGGGCCAAATTCATGTGGACCGCCACGCTGGCATTCAACGGCATGCTCGTGTCGGGCATGGGGATCGTGGGCTACCCGGCTCACATGATCGAGCACTCCCTGAGCGCCCTTTACGATGTCCCCCACGGGGCGGGGTTATCCATCGTGCTCCCCGCCTGGATGACCTGGGCGAGCCGGAAGAACCCGGCCAAGTTTGCAAGGCTCGCAAGAGAGGTCTTCGGCGTGAAGCACAAGGACGACGCAAAGGCCTCGGCGCGGGGGATCTCGAAGCTCAAGGCCTGGTTCATCGCCATCAAGACCCCGGTGAGGCTGCGGGAGGTCGACGTCCCGGCAAGGGACATCCATAAAATCGCAGAAAACGCCGTGATGCTCGCCGAGACCTGGCGTCTCGCCGGCTACTCGAAAGAGGTTATCGTCGACATCCTGAAGCTGTGCCGGTAGACCTTGGATCATCGATGCGTTCACCACTCACCACCCAGCACCCGTCACCGCCTTCGCCTGTGACGGGGATCGTCCTCTCCGGCGGAAAGGCCGGTCGTCTCGGCGGTCTGAACAAGGCCTTCATCGAGTTCCGGGGGGAACGGCTCATTGCAAGGACGCTTCGGGTCTACCGGGAACTCTTCGAAGAAATCTTCATCGTGACCAACTCCCCCCTGGACTACCTCGAGTTCGATGCCAAGATCGTCACCGACATCCTCCCGGGGAAAGCGGCCCTCGGGGGGATCTACACGGGTCTTTTCTTCGCCGCCTGCGAACACGCCTTCGTCTCGGCCTGCGACATGCCCTTCCTCAATGCCCCGTTCATCCGATACATGGTGAGCGAGAGGGGGAAGTACGATGTCGTCGTGCCCCGAACCCCCGACGGACTCCAGCCCCTTCACGCCGTCTACTCGCGGAGGCTCCTCAAGCCGATCCGGCGGCTCATCGAGGCGGATCATCTGAAAATCACGGATCTTTTCGCTAAAGCCCGTGTGCTGGAGATCCCCTGTGAGAAAATCATCGAATTCGACCCGGAGATGCGCCTCTTCATGAACATCAACACCACCGAGGAGCTCGAACACCTCGCCGGCGAATGACCCCGCCCTTTCCAATTTTCAATTGACAAGTCGCGGGTTTTTGGATAGCTGTTCGTCCATTGTCACCCTGCCGACCGGAGGAGGGTGTTGAGCTCATCATATTTTCATCCAAAAAAGGGGGTATCATATGAGCGACGATAAACTGTTCGGCATGCCCGCGGAAAGCGGGAGATGGATCTTCGTCCTGTTGGGATTCATTATCAACCTTTGCCTCGGCAGCGTTTACGCCTACAGCGTCTTCAGAAAGCCTGTTCAGACCCTCCTCGGTGCGTCGGCAACCGAGGCAGGGCTGCCTTTCATGGTCTTTCTGGCGGCCTTCGCCGTTCTGATGTTCTTCGGCGGCCAGCTCATGGCGAAGCTCGGGCCGAGGAATCTCGGCCTCATCGGCGGGGTCATCGTCGGTATCGGCTGGATGCTGGCGAAATATTCGACCAGCATCAACATGCTGACGATCACGTACGGTCTTATCGGCGGCGGCGGTGTGGGACTGGCCTACGGAGTACCCCTCGCATGCGTGGCCCGCTGGTTCCCCGACAAACGGGGCCTGGCCCTCGGGTTGACGCTTGCGGGCTTCGGCGGGTCGCCTTTCATCTCAGCCAACGTTGCAGCGGCCCTCATCAAGTCCGTCGGACCGATGCAGACCTTCTTCCTCATGGGACTCGCATTTCTGATCATCATGACCCTCGCCTTTGCCCCCTTCCGTTACCCGAAGGACGGCTGGGTCCCCGCGGGATGGAAGCCGCCGGCATCGGCCGCTGCAAGCGCCGTTGACCTCAACATGGGCCAGATGACAAAGACCCCGTCATTCTGGGGGCTCTTCCTGTGCTACACCATCGGCTGCCTCGCGGGGCTCATGGCCATCGGCATTTCTTCGCCCGTCGGCCAGGAAATTATCAAGATCCCCGCAGCGACAGCGGCGACGCTGGTCGGTGTCTTCGCGATTTTCAACGGTTTGGGAAGACCCCTCTTCGGTGTCCTCACCGACAAGCTTTCTCCCCGGAACGCAGCCGTCATCTCCTTTATCATTGTCCTGGCCTGCTCCCTCGGGATGCTGACCGCGAAAGAGGGTGATTTGATACTCTACGTCATCTGCTTCATCGGGTTCTGGTTGGTGCTGGGCGGTTGGCTGGCCATCGCCCCGACAGCGACGACCATCTTCTTCGGCATCAAGAACTATGCGAAAAACTACGGCGTCGTCTTCTTCGCTTACGGCATGGGGGCCATCCTGGGCGGTCTGATCTCCGGGGCGGCGAAGGACACCTTCGGCTCCTACGCCATCGCCTTCTACCCCACGGCGGGTCTGGCCGTCCTCGGCATGATCATCGCCTTCACGCTCATGAAACCGGTCAAGAAGGCTTAACCCTCTTCCCAAGCGACAGCCTCAAAAAAAGCGCCGGTCCCGATGACCGGCGCTTTCCTTTTAAAAAGGGGACAGGCTACTTTTTCTGACTGGATTCCCTCCTGGGACGGCCTCTCGGCCTGATCGTGGATTCGAGCCCCAGATTCAGACTGACCGTCTGCCGCCACTGTTCGGAACCGAAGGGCGACATCCGAATGACACTTTCCCGTACCCCTGCAAGTTCCGTCTCAGACCATGACGAATCGACGTATGCCGTCCACGACTCGGGCAGACCCAGCGGGATGTCATCCGTAAGGACTCTCGGAGTCTCTCCTGCGTTCTCGCAGTGGGAGGACCATTTCCAATCTCGTGCAGACGATGCAAGACCGGCCCGGACGGGATTCCCTTCCACATACCTCATCACCACGAGCAGATGATGGTCGCCTTGGATGGGAAAACTCTTGAAACGACCCTGCCATACATGACCGCTGCTCTCCCGCAGACGGTGAAAACGGCGCACGTGACTGGTCATCAACCATTGCATCCAGGCGCTCAATGACTTCTCTTCGATAGGGGCCAAGACCATGTGAAAATGATTGGGCATGAGGCAATAGGCGATCAGTTTCATCGGATGGCGTTTCTTGGCTTCCAGCATCAAATCGATAAACGAATTGTAGTCGTAAGCCCCATGGAACACCGTTTTTTTATCATTGGCCCGGTTCAGCACATGATAGTAAAAACCCTTCGTTAATCCTCTTGAAATTCTCGGCATATGGCATTCACCTCGAAAAAGTAGCCTGTCCCCTTTTCATGAGGGTCGTGCCGTGTTTCTTCACCAGGCGGAAGGGGCGGAGCATGTAGTAAAGGGCGAGGAATGAGCGGGGCAGGCGCAGGGTTCTCCACTCGATGAGAAGGGCCGTGATGATCATGCGGAAGAGGTATTCGATCCGATCCCGCGGGCGTTCGCGGATCCGGAAGTAAAAGGCATACTTCTCATAGAAATCAAGGGGGCTTTCATCGAGGCCGTAAATCCGGCCTTTGACCCTGCGGGTCAGTCTTCCGACCGTCGGATCGGCATCAACCATCTCCCCGATATCATCCGGAAGCACCAGGCCGAGAAGATCACGGGCCAGCCGAAGACCGACCAGAAGCATTCGCAGACCCCCGGTCCGCGCCGCCAGCTCCGTCAGCCTTCCCCAGTCCAAGTCGGGGTGCCGGCGGACGAGTTCCGCCACATCGCAGACCCAGATCAGCCTCACCCAGAAATCCTTGGCGCCGTGCACGCAGAGCAGCAGGAGGAGCTCCTCGGGCGGCAGGGTATCAAACGTCATGCCGCCCGAAGCGAAGCGCCGCCTCTGTCTCCAGATGTCGAGCGCACCGAGGGAGAAGCAGAAGTTCCAGGGCACAGCCTCCCACTGAATCTCCAGGTGAACCTGTCCGTCGCTGCGGACCATGGAAAGCTCATTGTAGGCCTGCTTGAAGGCCAGGGCCTGCGCCCCGTCAAGGTCCAGGGTCGTCCCGTAACCCATGGCCGTGATCAGGTCTCTGACTCGCAGGACATCGCTTCTGCGCACCAGGATGTCCAGGTCGACGAACTGTCTCAGGGCGATGTCGTCATAGAGCTGGACTGCCAGTGCGGGGCCCTTGTAGGGGATGCACGGAATGCCGTTTTTCTCGAGGCGGCTCGTGATCCTTTGAAGTTCGGCGGTGAGGAGAAGATTCCAGGCCGTGTTGTTCTGGTAAGCCGATCGGAACCGGACGACCATGTCCGGTGGAACGAGACGAGAGTGATTCTGCCGGAAGGCCCGGTAGAGAAGCGGCATGACACCGTGGCCTGAAGCCGTATCGACGAGGCGTTGCCAGTCGATCGGGCGCTCGAGGGAAGCGGCGATGTCTCCGCCAGCTCTTCCGTCGGCATCGCAGCGCAGGGCCTGAATCATCAGTCTCTCTTCGGGCTGCATCACGAAAGATCTCTCACCGCAAATCGTTCAGAACCCCTTCAGCAGGGGATAAATTTTCCTTCCGTAGATCCGCCGGATGACATGGGCGGGATGGACCGCGGCGGCCGCCGCCAGCAGGAACGACGTCCCGATGAAGTCCCCCTCGGCGTAGTAAAGGGCCGCTTTCTGATAGAGGGCCTCACCGGCGTATCGGCGCCGGCTGTCGGCCTTCTCGTACCACGGGCGTTTTTCCTGCTCGTCCATGAAATCCGCAAGGGACGGCTCATCCTCGCCCCGCCTTCTCCTGCGCATGCGCTCGAGGGCCCATGCGTCATAGAGTTCCTGTTCTTTTTTCTTCTCGATGGAGACGGAGCCCCCGTGTATCCTGTAGAGGACGAGGGGCTCGGGAACGGTCAGAAGCAGGTGTCCCCGCTCGGACAGGCGATTCCAGAGATCCGTGTCCTCGACCTGAAGGAATTCAGGTCGGTATCCCCCGGCGTCGAGAACGGTCCTGCGGTGCATCATCACGGAGGAATGGATGAAGCGGATGGGCACACCGTTTTCGGCAATTTTCCGGAACCCCCTTTCGTCGAAGGGCCCGTCCGTGCCGATGAACCCCAGGCGCCTGCCCTCCTCGTTGATGAAATAACCGAACGTCCCGATCACCCGGGCATCGGGATGTGTCGCCAAATACTGAAGCTGTCTTTCGATCTTCCTCGGCAGGAAGGCATCATCGGCGTCGAGCCTCGCGACCCACTCGAAACGGGCTTCTTCCAGGCCCCGGTTGGCCGCCTCGCAGCGTCCGCGGTTTTCCTGCGTGACGAACCTCACCCGTCTGTCCAGCCGGGCGTAGCGCTTCATGACCCCCAGGCTCCCGTCGGTGGAGCCGTCGTCGACGAGCAGGATTTCGAAGTCCTGGCGGCTCTGGCCGAGAACGCTCTCGATCGCCTCGGGGAGGAAGCGATCGCCGTTGTGCACGGGTATGACGACCGAAATGTTCACGCGGGGTCCTCCGGCTTTACATCCAAAGCCGCGTCGTCATGATGACCGAGGCTTTCCCTTGGGTGCGGCAGGCCGGACAGGGCACATCTGAAGGATTGGAAAGGCAAGGATCAGCACCGGGCCCTGCAGGCGTCATCACCCGGCTTTACCTCGCCGGTCATGACGCGGTTTATTTTCCACTCGCCGTTTCTCCGGACAAGAAAGGTCCACCGGCTGAGCTGTCTTGCCTCATCCTCGGTCGCCCAGTTTTCCAGGCAGAGGGCCCGCGTCTCGTCGAGGATTTCGAAGCGCTGGTGAATGGGCCGTCTCAACTCCTCTTTCCAATCGGCCGCCCCGAGCATGGTCGCCCGAAGTTCTTCACGGCTCACCGGATTCTCTGATATTTGAAGAGGGAAGGCGTCGACCAGATCGAGACTGCTTTCGACCCGGGAGGGTTCCTGCCAGGCGGCGTTGAAGAGATTCATGGTCTCCATCAGGGGCTTCAACGCCCGTTCCTCTTTTCTCCTGAAGGGCCTGTCGAGAAGCGGGTTCACGCAGCCGCAGCCTTCAACGACCCACACCGGTCTTCCGAGTTCGTCCGAAATCCGGTGCGCAGGAACCCCCTTGAGATCCCGGTAGAGCTGATCGAAGGGCTCCTTCGGCACGAGCACGAGCTCCGTCTCCGGCCAGCGCCCGAGCGCGGCTCTCCCGGCCTTGATGAAATCGTCCACCATGAGGAGCCCGGAGACGATGATATTCCCGCCGTATGTCTCGTTTCTCACCGCAAAGGCCTGATGTCTGTTCTGTGCGACTGTCCTGTGCCTTTCAAGGGCGGATTCGATGCGGCCATGGGCGGCCTCGGAAGTGAGCCATAGCACCCTGCGGTAGGCGCCTCCGAAATTGGTCAGGTTTCCTTAGATCGGGCGCTCCATGACGACTTTTACGGGAAGCGTCAGCGGCGCCCGCATGTCCGGATAGGGATGCAGGGGGATTTCGAAACGGGTCCGCATGCGGCTCGAAAATTCCATGAACTCCTCCATGGGGCACTCGAGCTTTCCGAGGATCTCCGGCGCCGTGCACAGAGTGTAGCCCGGCCAGTAGAGGATCATGCTCTTCGCGCCGCAGGCCGCGAAATACTCATAAGTGTTCTCGATGTCGTTCCAGCCGCACACCCGGGGCAGCGGGACGATCGTCCCGACCAGTTCCATTTTGTATTTCCTGATGAGCGGGAGGGAAGCGTAGGCGACCTCACCGTCCCTGCGCCTCTTCCGGAAGATCTTCGCCCAGAGCTCTGGCCGCGTGGAGTGCATGGAGACGTTGATCTCGATGGGCCTGAAGCGGGATAGTTCCTTCAGGAAAGCCTCGTCGAGCATGGATCCGTTCGTGGTGAAGCAGATCTTGTTCGAAACATACTTTCGACGGATGAGCTTGAGGATCTCGAAGAATTTCGGGTGGAGAAAGGCCTCCCCCTCGGCGATCCGGCCGGGGAGGCTGTCGCTCATGCGGATGGGGTCCTTGTGCAGGGGCATGAGGCTCAGTTGGTGCTTGATGTCCTCGATGTCCCGGAACATGCCCCGCGCGATCGGGAAGGGGTTCAGGTTGTTCGAACAGAAGATGCAGCGGCTGTTGCAGACGGCGCTGATGGGGAGCTGGTTCGGATAGCGGTTGCCGGCAAGCCATTCCCTGAAAAAGATGCTTTCCTCCCCTGCCGGGCCCGCCGCCGGAAGGACAGGCTGAACAGCCGGCTGTTCAGTCCGATGTTCGTGGCCTGGATTCTTCTCTATCGCTTCCCCGTTCATAGATTATCCCTCTGACTGATGTTTTCTTCTCTTTTTGACACGCTGCCCCTAAATACCTCGTTCATTCACCAGGAAGATCAGGAAGCGGTGGTGCCGGTGCCGCAAGTCTCTGCCACCGTATGACCCGTTCTGCAAAGCCCCCCTGTGTTGGTCCCGCCGTTGTTGCACTTCGTCACGGCAAAGGAGCCGTCACCGCACCGATTCCCGCCTACAGTGGTCCCCGAAACACAGTCCACATTCGCCCACTGACCGCTGTCGCAGGTGGGACCACTGTTGAAACTCGTTCCTGTCTTGCATTGAGAATTTGCACCGATCGTGCAGGACCCGCTGCAACAGGTAAAGTATCGAACAAAAACAATCGGCGCTTATCGCAGAAGATATCTTTCATGCGCTGCTCACCGTCGCAGCCTGGCGTGTTTCTTCCCCGCTTGCGACGCCATGGAGTGACGCCCCTTCACCGGCACCGACCATGACATCTTCCATCGCTTCCCAGAATCGGCCTGTGAGACTCGTTCGCAGGATGTGCACCGGGATCTTTTGAACCATTTCACAGGCATTTTCAAAAAGCCGCCGTCTCAAATGCAGAATTTCCTCGGCATCGGCATACGACCAGCACCTCATGACTTTTTCTACGGCCAGGCGGCACAACTGGATGGCCGCCATGGCCCGCCCCATGCGAGCGACTTCGACCGTCGACGCCTGTTCCAGGAAAAAGATGGCCCTCAGTGGTACGGATCTTTCGACATCCCAGGACTTTTTCTGTTTGCGCTCGTAAATGTCGCTCCAGGTGGGAAAGGGATGAGCACAATACCCCCCCCGGTGGTCCTTGACAACGACGGTTTCCTCGTCGCCGAGCACCTTCCACGGCGGCGGGAGGCGCCGGCAGCAAGTCGATTTCCCCGCCTGGCTCCGCCCTGCCATGATTACCCCTCCACCATCCCAATCCACGAGGGCCCCATGAACGGTCGTACCACCGGTCTCAAAAACCCGCCTGTAGACGGGGAAGAGATAAAGTAACACTCGATCCAACTCACGGTAATTCTTTACATCACGGCAGGTCTGGTAAACAACGTCCTCTCTCTCGGCGTGAATCCAGAAACGAAGCGTCCCGCAGAGCCGTCCGCGCCAGCCTTCGCGAGGAAGTCCTTCACGCATATGATCCTCGAGCCGGCTGATTGGGACACCTCTGCTTTTCCTGCACCTGCCGGCTCCCGTCAGGATGAGCCGCGGCGCATCATCTGCCGAACCATTGTCCAGCTTCATCACAAATGCGATTTTCTCCAGGAGGGTTTTTTCGTCCGCCGTCGCCATCAAGACCCACTTGTGTCCCCCGGCGAGGCCCAAGGAGTAGTTTGTCTTTGATCCATTCAAACCTGGTTTTTCTTTCCGCATATGACGCCTGAACATTTGAAATTGCAGAACCTATGGTCGTATTCAAACGAGAGGATTCCCGGTATTTCCTTTCCCCCCCTATTTCGTGCTTGGCCGCACTGGCAACCGCACTCGATACGGTCATCTCCGTTTCATTGACGAGAAGCACCTTTGGTGCAACTGGCCCCCGCCTGCCCGCCTTTTGAACAAGTGAAGCCCGCCTTCGACCCTTCCTGGCACCAGTCTACTCCGATGTCGCTCCCGGTAGAGCAGGTCCTCGCGTAAGTCCCGGTCATGCACTGACCGCCACCGCTTTCGATCCCTATCCCCGTTGCGCATGAGTTCCCACCGCCAAACAGGCAGAGACCTCGTGCGGTGTCTGGACCGGTATCGAGTGAAACAAGCGTCGGTTTCTCGTATTTGATACTTTTCATTCCGGACCTCCAGAGGATCGCCCGACGGTTTCCTCCACATCGGGCTGATTCGCCTACCGGCATGTTCGCATCCAATTCAATTTCATACGGTCGGCCTCGCCTCTTCCCGCCTCATCCTCCGCCCGCCTTCCAAACGTGTGGCGGGGAAAAGCCCCCTCTCTCTGGCCGCCTCGCAGTACCAGTAGCCTGCCCAGAGGTTCCTGGCACTGTAGTAGTTCTGGGCCACACAGCTCCCCAAGCAGATCCCCCGCATGACGCAGTCGCCGCAAATCCCCTCGAAGCGGTGCGGCAATCCTTCACGAAGCTCCCGAAGAACAGAATTGTTTTCCCATATTTCCGAAAGCCTGTTTGTGGCGGCATGGCCGAAGACCAGTTCGGGGACCGTCTCACCGATCCCGCACAGTGCGTAGGACCCGTTGCCCAGGACGCCGAGTATCCCGAGAATTCCGCACACGCCGCAACCGTCACCCTTCTCGCCGAACATCTTGCTCATGGGCCTGAAGGCGGCCGGGTGGCTGAAGTGAAGGTGAAGAGGCGTCCTGGCGGAAAGCGCGTTTTCCACCCACCGGCCGATTTCGATGAGTTCCTCGATGGTCAGCGTCTCCCCGGCCTCGTGCATCTTCTCCCCCCGGGCCGCAGGCTGGACGATGTTGAACTTGACGGAGTTGGCCTGCAGGCTCTCGGCGAGACGAACGACATTTTCCATCTGGTCTCGGTTCCGGCGCATGATCGTCATGATGATCTGGGGGTGAATGCCCGCCTCGACGAGGTTGCGGACGCCGTCGATCGCCTGACGAAACGACCCCTCGACACCCCTCACCCACTCGTGCGTTTCGGCATCCGCGCCGTCGATGCTCACGGAGACGAAGGGGTTCCTGCAGGAAGCAATCTGTCGTGCGAGAACGGGCGTGCAGAGGACGCCGTTCGTCTCGATCGTCAGGCGGAGTTCCTCTTGCTTGATGTGATCGAGGAGTTCGTCGATCCGCGGATGGAGGAGCGGCTCGCCGCCCGTAAGCTTCACGGCGCCGAGCCCCAGGGGTTTCGCCTGAGCGATGATCGACTTGAAAAGCCCGACATCCAGCGAGGGATACACCCGCTCGCCGCTCTGGAACTTCGGCTGGATCCAGCAGTGCCGGCAGGCGAGGTTGCAACCTTCGGTCAGGTAGAAGTAGATGCAGTTCAGGGGATACATGGGAGCGCTTCGCTCGAGGAGTGCTGGACTCGTAAAGCGCCCGGCTGGAGGAGCACTGCGTTCGAGGAGCGCTTCGCTCGAGGAACGCTCTGATTCAGGAGCGCTTCGCTCGAGGAGTGCCGGATTCGTAGAGCGCTCGGCTGGAGGAGCACTGTGTTCGAGGAGCGCTTCGCTCGAGGAGCACTCTGCATCGGGAGCGCTATGCTTGAAGTTTTCTTCAAATGTAAGGAATTCTTGTTGCCGCTCACGTTGCTTCATGCTCTGCTCCTCAAGGATTTAATCAGCCCATGTAATTTCCGATCAATCATTTCAGCCCGTCCTTTTATCTCTATTGCTTCACTCTCCTGGATGACCTTTCGTCGCCGGAATATCTCCGTTAAAGTCAGGACCTCAAACAAGGACCCTTCTGCGACGTAGAGAAACTGGATAAATTCCTTCTTGTGCTGTCTTCCTTTGCCTTCAGTGATGTTCTGCGTAACGCTTGCCGCCGCCGCTTCCATCTGGTTCATGAGCCTGAAGTACTTATTGTCCTTGCAGGCGGCCAGCACATTGAGAATGTAGTCGGCGAGATCAACCGAAAGTCTCCAGATTTCAAGTTTTTCAAAAGGAAAAACAAATTCTTTATCCATTTAGTTGCTCTATACCTCGAGCAAAGCACTCCTCGAGGGAACCCTGTTCCCGCTCTCCAAACCATTAACCCCTTCGTCCTCAAGCCTTGCGCTCCTAATACGTCAGTGCTCCTTTTTGTCCCCTACCCGGCGACTTCAAACCCCACCAGACCCTGTTTTGCGAGGTCCGAGACGAATTCGTGGAGGTGGTCTTTCACCTCCTCCGGGACGTCCTCGGCGCTTTCCCTGAGCTTCGCCGAGATGTCGTCAAGGGAGTGCTCACCATCGAGGAGCTTCCAAACGAAAACCCCCGTCGGGTTGAGACCGAAGGCGTTTCCCGTGTCGGGGTCGAAGAGGATGGCCCAGTCGTCGAATTCCTCGCGCAGGACGATGAGCGGGTTGGCTAAGGGCTTTTGGTTCATGCAGAACTCTCCTTCCTATATGATTTCTCAATATATGAAGTGATTCCAAAGAGATGTGTGGTTCAAACGTCACCGCATGTGCCGCCACGACGGAGACATATCCGGCCAGCAAGATGGGGTTGCAAAAAACATACCCCGAAAAATCACCAGAGATGATCGATACATCGGGTTTGTCGCCGGCGGACGCGGGCTCCGCAATGCCACACGCCTCTTTGGCCCGGAAAGGGGCCCGGGTTTCGAAGATGATGCAAGGCTTCCGCAGAGCCCGCCCGGCTCCCTGTTTTGGGTTGCGCTGGGGCCGGGAAATGGGGTATGTCAGAGACGGTTTTTTCACCGTGCGGAAACGTTAATCCATGGAGAAATTCGACGCGATCATCGTGGGGGCGGGGCTTGCGGGCCTGGGGTGCGCCTGGACCCTTGCCGGGCAGGGACTCGAAGTCCTTGTGCTGGAGCGGGGGGACTATCCCGGTGCAAAAAGCCTCTCGGGCGGACGGCTTTATGTGAACCCTGTTCGGGATCTCTTCCCGGGTTTGTGGGATGAGGCGCCTTTGGAGCGATTCATTGTCCACGAAGGGGTCACGGTGATGGCGAAGGGGCGATCGCTTACGCTCAATTACTCCGGTGACGAACTCCGTGCCGAACCTCACCAGAGCTACAGCGTCCTTCGCTCGAGGTTCGACCGATGGCTTTCCGAACGCCTCGAGGAGAAGGGCGTCATGGTCCTGCCCAAGACCCGCGTCGATGGCGTGATCAGGGAAAACGGCAAGATCGCTGGTGTCATCGCCGGCGGCGACGACCTCCATACCGATGTGGTGATCGCCTGCGACGGCGTCCTATCCCTTCTTGCCGAAAAAGCCGGGCTCCACCCGCCGGGAAAGCCGCAGCATTACGCCGTCGGCATCAAGGAGGTCATTGCAATCGACCGCGGCGTCATCAACGACCGTTTCAATCTGGACGGAAACGAGGGAACGGCGAGACTCTATCTCGGCGAAGTCACCGGGGGGCTCTTCGGGGGCGGCTTCCTCTACACGAACAGAGAAAGCCTGAGCCTCGGGCTCGTCATGGGCATCCATGACTTCGCAGGGAAGGGCGGCGACGCCCAGATTCCCGCCCTTCTCGACGCATTCAAGTCGAGGCCGGAGATCGCCCCTCTCGTAAAAGGCGGAGACACCCTGGAATACGGCGCCCACATGATCCCCGAAGGAGGATACGGGGGCCTGAGCCCGCTTTTCGGCGACGGCATCCTCGTGGCGGGAGACGCGGCGGGGTTCGCCATCAACATGGGTTTCACCGTGCGCGGCATGGAATACGCCCTGGCCTCGGGCCACTTCGCGGCGAAGACCGTACTCATGGCAAAGCAGGCGGGGGATTTCAGCGCGAAGACCCTTTCCGCCTACCGGAAGATGCTCGAGGAGAGCTTCGTCCTCAAGGACTTCATCAGCTTCCGTGAGTCGCCGGCGGTCCTATCAAACCCGCGGTTCTTCAACCACTACCCCGGCTTGATCGGAGACATCATGAAGGATATCTACAACGTGCCGGCCGGTCCGAAGGAGAGGATCTACCCGACCCTCAGAAAGCATCTTTCTCTCGGTGAGTTGTGGGCGATGTTCAAGGACATGCGCGGGATAACCAGAATATAAAAAAGGGGACAGGCTACTTTTTTACCAAAGGCTTCGGCCTTCTAAGAAATTAGAATGAATGGGGATGATCGCGGGCTGCAGGCCCGGGTAGCAGGTCTTTTGTCGTATGCAAATAAAGAAGGGGCGGCAAAAAAGTAGCCTGTCCCCTTTTTAGGGGGATGACGTGGATCTGAAAGCAAAACTTGGATTGAATGTCTTCAAACCCGGACGGGAGCCCCATATCAAGGTTCGGGCCGGAATGGAAAGTGATCCCCGGCTGAAGTCAGCGGTGAAGATCTGCCCCGCCGGCTGTTACAGCGAGAATGAGAAAGGGGAGGTTTCCATCAACGTGGACGGATGCCTCGAGTGTGGGACCTGCCGGGTCGCCTGCGGGACGGAGGCCCTCGACTGGAACTACCCCGAGGGGGGCTGCGGCGTCCAGTTCCGCTTCGGCTGAAAAAAGGGGACAGGCTACTTTTTTGTCAAAGGCTTCGGCCTTCCAAAACATGAGAATGAATGGGGATGATCGCGGGCTGCAGGCCCGGGTAGCAGGTCTTTCGCCGTATGTAAACAAAGAAGGGGCGGTAAAAAAGTAGCCTGTCCCCTTTTTTAACACGAAACAAGGAGGGTAACTATGGACTTCAAACTGACGGAGGAACAGGAACTGATCCGCAAGAACATCCGTGAATTCTGTGTGAAGCATGTCGAACCGGTTGCGGCGGAGATCGACGAGAAGGAGATCCACCCGGCCGATCTGTTCAAGAAACTCGCCGAGGGCGGCTGGATGGGCATTCCCATCCCGACGCAGTGGGGAGGGTCCGGGTCGGATTACCTGACGAATGCCATCGTCGTGGAGGAACTGTCGCGCTCCTGCTCTTCGACGGGATTCACCGTTTCGATCCACGTCGGCATCGCCTGCATGCTCATCAACCTCTTCGGAAACGAGGAGCAGAAGAAGAAGTATCTCGTACCCCTCGCCAAGGGACAGCACATGGGAGCCTTTGTCCTCACAGAGCCTGGGGCGGGCACCGATGTCATGGCCGCGACGACGACGGCCACGAAAGACGGGGACTCCTACGTCATCAACGGCACGAAGACCTTCATCTCCAACGGGCCGCTCGCCGACACCTATCTCGTATTCTGCTGGACCGACAAGGCGGCGGGGCGAAAGGGGATGAGTTCCTTCATCGTCCCGAAAGGGACCCCCGGCCTGAAGCCGGGTGAGCACTTCCACAAGATGGGGCTCCGTTCCTCGCAGACCTCGGAGGTCGTCTTCAAGGACTGCCGCGTGCCCAAGGAAAACCTCCTGGGACCGGAAGGCGCGGGCCTCGGGAACGCCATGATCGGTTTCGACCACGGGCGCGTGGGCATCGCCGCCCAGGGCGTGGGGATTCTCCAGGCGGCCCTCGACGAGTCCATCCAGTACTCCAAGCAGCGTGTCCAGATGGGAAGTCCCATCGCCCGCCATCAGGCCATCGCCTGGATGATCGCCGACATGGCGACGGATCTCCAGGCGGCGCGGTGGCTCACCTACCATGCCGCGTGGCTCAAGGACCAGGGAAAGCCCTTCAGCAAGGAAGCCTCCATGGCGAAGCTCTTCGCGGCGGAGAAGGCCATGCACCACACGATCAAGGCCGTCCAGATCCACGGCGGATACGGCTACATCAAGGGCGCAAAAGTGGAGCGCCTCATGCGGGACGCCAAGATCCTGGAAATCTACGAAGGGTCCTCGGAAGCCCAGCGCATGGTCATTTCGGGGAATGTGTTGAGATAAAAAAGGCATAAGGCGTTGGGCACCGGGCATCAGGGTAGAGGGAAGATCCTCCTCCCCAGAGCCTGGCGCCCGAAGCCTGTTGCCTGAAGCCTGACACGACAATTGTGGAGTGTCGTCATGCCGACTTTTATTGCCTGCTTCAAGTGGGTTGTTGACGAGGCCTACATCCGGCGGGGGACCTCGGGTGAACTGGACTTCTCGGCGGTGGATTACAAGATCAGCGAGTACGACCGAAACGCCATTGAGGAGGCCGTCCGCCTGAAAGAGTCGGGGGAAGGCAGCGTGATTGCGATCACCGTCGGGGTGCCGGAGGCCACGAAGGGCGTCAAGGATGCCCTTTCACGCGGAGCGGACCAGTGTTACTTCGTTGCGGACCCCGCCTTCCGGGATCTGGAACCCGCCCAGACGGCAAAAATTCTTGCCGACGTGATCCGCAACCGCCTGAGTCCCTTTGACCTCATCCTGTGCGGGGAGGGCTCGGGTGACCTCTACGCCCAGCAGGTGGGACCACGGATCGCCGAGAACCTCGGCATCCCCTGTTTTTCCTTCGTCCAGAAGGTCAACCTTGCGGACGGGAAGATCATCGCAGAGCGAAAGGTCGAGGAGGGGGTGGAGGTCGTCGAAGCGGCGCTCCCCGCCCTCGTGACGGTCCTACCGGATGTCAACGTGCCGCGGATCCCCGGCGTCAAGGACACGCTGATGGCCTCGAAAAAGCCCGTCGTGACGGTCAAAAAAGAGGAGCTCTCGGCCTTTCCGGAACCCGCCCTGCGGACCGTCGGCCTCTCGGCGGTACGGATGGAGCGGTCCTGTGAGAAGTTCGGCGTCGATGCCGCGGACATCGGCCGTTTCGTCGACGGTTTAAAGAAAAGAGGGGTGATCGGGTAGGAGGTGGCCTGATGGCGGGTGTCTTGGTTTTTGCGGAAAACAGGGATTTGGTTCTGGAGCTTCTGAGCATCGGCAGGATCCTCGCCACCGAAGCGGAGACGACCCTTGGCGCCTTCCTCATAGGAGACCGTGCTCAGGCCAAGGATTACATCGACCGTGGGGCCGACGAGGTTTTGCTCCTCCCCGCCCTGCAGGATGGGCAGTCGCTCGAGGCCTTGATACCCGTCATCGCCGACGAGGCCAGGAAGGCGGACGCCGATATCCTTCTTTTCGCCGCCACGGCGCGGGGCAGGGATCTGGCCGCCCGGATCGCTGCAAGGCTCGACACAGGCCTTTGCAGCGGCTGCACCGCTCTGCGCTATGACAGGGGATCGAAAACCCTCGAGGCGGAGCGTCCGGCCTACGGCGGGGCAGCCGTTCAGAGAGTCGCCTTCACGAGCCGGCCCGCGACGGCCACGATCCCGCCCAGGACCTTCGAACCCGCAAAGGAGCAAAGCGGGAGGGATGGAAAGGTGCTCGAACTGCCTGGGGCCCCGCCTTCACCCGTCCGCATCATCGAAAAAAAGGCGAAGGAACGAAAGACCACCAATCTCCCCGATGCCCGTGTCGTCGTCTGTGCCGGACGAGGATTCGACAGGAGGGAAGATCTGGCCCTGGTCAAACAACTGGCCGACGCGCTCGGCGGCGAGGTCGGTTGCACCCGGCCCATCTCGGAGGAACTCCACTGGTTGCCGGAAGAACTCTGCATCGGCCTGTCCGGCATCTCCGTCAAGCCGGAGCTCTACATCGGTCTCGGGGTCTCCGGCCAGGTCCAGCACATGACGGGAATCCGCGGCGCCAAGGTCATCGCCGCCGTGAACAAGGACGAGAACGCGCCCATCTTCGGCGCCGCAGACCTCGGCATCGTGGGCAACCTGTACGAAGTCGTACCGAAACTCATCGAGGCGTTGAAGAAGGCCCCGTGACCGGAAGAAAACCCATCCAAGACGTGAGCGAACTGCTCAAGGTCATCTGCGGAAACGAGGAGATCGCCCGGAAGTTCTTCGAGATCGAGACGAGCATCCTCACCATCCGTCAGTTCAAGGATTTCCTGCATAGGCTCCTGAGGGAGATACGGGAGAAATTCAACATCCCCTACGTGTGGATCACCCTGATCGAGGGAAGCGAGCCTTTGAAGCTCCTCGAGAGCGTCGAGCCCCCTCCGTCCGTCCGGAAGAACCTCCGGACCATCACGAAGGAAGACCTCATGCGTCTGACGGACAACCGGCGGTCGCCCGTCCTCATCAATGATCGGCTCCAGGACTTCGAGTCGATCCTCCCCGAACAGGGCCGAAAGAAAATCCGCTCCCTCGCCATCGTCCCGCTCACCCTCGACCGGGAGGTCATCGGAAGCCTCAACCTGGCCGATCCGTCGGACCAGCGCTACGCCCCGGGCATGGAGACAACCCTCCTGGAACAGCTGGCCGTCAAGGTGTCCATCTGCCTCTCAAACGTCATGGCCCAGGAGAAGCTTCGCATGCTCGCCTTCCAGGACGCACTCACGGGGCTTCTGAACCGCCGCGTCCTCGAGGAGGCCCTGCGGCGGGAGTTCAGCCGTGCCGGCCGCTACGGCACACCGCTCTCCGTCCTCTTCCTGGATCTGGACCACTTCAAGGAACTGAACGACCTCCACGGCCACGACTTCGGCGACGAAGCCCTCAAGTACGTCGCCGTTCACCTCAGGATCATGAGCCGCCAAAGCGACCTCGTGGCGAGGTTCGCCGGGGACGAGTTCGTCGTCATCCTTCCCCACACGGAAGGCGAAGACGCGTTCCGTTTCGCCGACCGCATCCAGACCTTCTTCCTGACCAATCCCATGCGCCGCGGTGAAACCCACGTGACGCTCTCGCTCAGCTGCGGGGTGGCGACGAATCGGGACCGCAACGTGAGCGACGCCGCCTCTCTCCTTCGAAAAGCCGACGAAAGGCTCGGCATGAGCAAGAAGATCAAAAAAGGGAAAGTCAGATAAGAAACCCCCTCGTTTCTCCGTGAAGAAAACGAGGGGGGTTCGATGTGGAGGGATCACTTCTTCTCGGCGGCGGCGTAAGCCTTCGCCAGGGAGGTGTTGACGTGGAGAACCCCTTTGTTCAGGTTCTTGAAAGGATAGTCATCGGTGATGACGGGCAGCCGGTCGGCATCGGCCTGGGACTTGAGCACCGTCCCCGCCGGCACATAGCGACCGTCGGCCACGGAGACACCCATGAGGATGCATCCGGGCTCGATGACGCATCCTCTGCCGACCTTCGCCCGGAACACGAGGACCTTCATGCCGACGAAGGTGTCGTCAAGGACAAAGGCGGGACCGTGGATCTGGACCTGGTGGGCGAGGGAGACACGGCTGCCCACGTAGACGGCGTACGTTTTGCCGCCCACTTCGACGAGATTCTTCTCGACGGTTTTGCCGTGCTCTTCCGTCTCGAGGGCGTGGATGATGACGCCGTCCTGGACGTTGGAGTCATCGCCCACATGAAGGGGCTGGCCTTCGTCCCCCCGGACGGCCGCGAAGGGCGCCACGAAAACGTTCTTTCCGATGATGACGTTCCCGATGACCACCCCGAGGGGATGCACGTAAGCCGTGGGGTCGATCACCGGGGCACAAGCCTTCGAACTGAAATCCGTTACGACATTCTTTCCTATCATTCCTACCCTCCTTACTCGGTCTGTCTACGCTTATCTAAGTCTGCACAAATCTCTTTTTCTCACAACCTGTTCTCGAGCTGCTTCTGTTTTTCCAGGGCAAGAAGCTTTTCCCAGAGGTCGTCGACCTGTCTGCGGAGGTCCTCGAAGGTGCCGTCGTTTTCGATGACGAGATCCGCGAACCGCCTCTTTTCCTCCATGGGCATCTGTGCGGCAAGCCTTTCACGGGCTTCATCCGGTGTACAGCCGTCCCGCTTCATCAGGCGCTCGATCTGAACCGCGGGCGAGGTGTAGACAAGCACCACCACGTCCACCGATTGCTGCCAGCCCACCTCGATGAGCAGGGGGACGTCTGAGATGACGACGGCGGCGGGTGCGCGGCGTTCGATCTCCGCAAGTTTTCTCCGCCACCCGGAGAGGACGACGGGATGAACGATAGCGTTGAGGTCCCGCAGTCTTTCGGGATCCCTGAAGACGAGGGCCCCCAGTTTTTTCCGGTCGACCGTACCGTCGGAGGCCAGGACCCCGGTGCCGAAACGCCTGATCAGGGCCTCGTACGAAGGGCCTCCGGGTTCATAGGCAAGGTGGGCGAGCCTGTCGTGGTCGATGACGAAGGCGCCCTTCTGCAGGAGCATTTTCACCACCGTGGACTTGCCGCTTGCGATCCCCCCTGTCAGCCCCACGTTCAACATCGCCGTGCTTCTATCACAGCAAAGGGGGATCCATCAACCGAAATGTCCCGTTTCTTTCCTGTTGATTTCATTCAGAGAATTTTTCGGCGGACCGTTGGTGCCCTCCCTGCGGAGAATGGCCGAAGGGGAAGGGCTGAAGGGTGGGATGCCGGGCCGGGCCGATGCAATCCCTGTGCAGGGGGTCTCCGCCCTGAGGACTTAGCATTGTTCTTGCATACATGACTTCGTGCATGACCTTGCGCCGGGGTGCGTTCATTGATTCGCGTCGATAAGATCAGAAAATCATACGGGCCGACCGTTGCCGTCAACGACATCTCCTTTCAGGTGAACAAGGGGGACATCCTGGGGTTCATCGGTCCCAACGGGGCCGGGAAGACCACGACGCTCCGGATCCTCTCCTGCTTCATCGCGCCGGACAGCGGCACGGCCAAGATCAATGACTACGACATCCGGGAGCAGTCGCTTCAGGTGCGCCGGTCCATCGGGTACTTCATGGAGCGTGCACCTCTGTACGGGGAGATGACGGTGCAGTCTTTCCTCAACTTCATCTGCGAGGTGCGGGGCGTCAATCGGCGGGACCGGAAGAACGAGGCCATCCGCGTGGCGGGGATGTGCGACCTTCTCGAGGTTTTCTATCAACGGATCGACACCCTCTCCGCGGGGTTCCAGAGGAGGGTCTGTCTCGCCCAGACCCTGGTGAGCGACCCGCCGGTGCTGATCCTGGACGAACCGCTGATCGGCCTGGACCCGAACCAGAAGATGGAGATCCGGGAGCTGATCCTCCGGATGTCCGTGGACAAATCCATCATCATCTCCACGCACATGCTGGAGGAACTCGAAGCGATCTGCAACCGGGCCCTCATGGTGCACAGGGGCAGCATCGTGAGCGACTCGACACCGGAAGATTTCAGGGAAAGGGGTCACGGCAAGATCGACATCTTCTTCAAGCAGGCCACCGGGGAGTAATCGATGCCCGTTTTCTTTGCCATCTTCAAGCGCGAGATGAAAAGTTACTTCACGACCCCCGTGGCCTACGTGTACCTCGTGGTGTTCCTCCTCCTGAGCGGCTTCCTCACCGTCAAGGGCCGGTTCTTCGAGGCCCGCCAGGCGGACCTGCAGCCCTTTTTCACGATCCTGCCGGTCCTCTTCATCTTCTTCATCCCCGCGGTGGGCATGCGCGCCTTCGCGGAGGAGAAAAAATCGGGGACCATTGAGCTCCTCTTCACCCTGCCGGTCAGGATCCGGGACGCCGTCATCGGGAAGTTTCTGGCGGCCTGGGGTTTTCTTCTCATCGCGCTGCTCATGACCCTGCCCCTTCCGATCGTGGTGGGCATCCTCGGCAAACCCGACCCTTGGGTGATCGTGACGGGATACCTGGGGGCCTTTCTGCTCTCCGGCTGCTACCTGGCCGTGAGCGTATTCTGCTCGGCCATGACCCGGGGTCAGATCGAAAGCTTCATCCTCTCCGTGCTGATCTGCGGCTTTTTCGCCTCCGCTGACCAGCCCGCATTCCTGAACACGCTCTCGGCCTTCGTCCCCTCCTTCATGGTGGAGGCCGTCGCGAACCTGAGCTTCATCAGCCACTTTGACTCGATCAAGAGGGGGGTCCTCGAACTCAACGACCTCGCCTATTACGCCTTCATCATCACGGGATGGCTCCTGAGTGCGATGATCATCCTCGATGTCCGGAAGGAGCCCGCATGAGAGCGACCCTGAGAGCAGCCCTGGCCATCGCCCTGATCGGCGTCATCACCTTCTGCGCGATCACGATCACGTGGATCCTCGGCCGGCCGCTGCGCGCGGATCTGACGGAAAACAAACTCTACACCCTCTCCGAGAGCACCCGGAGCATCATCGGGGGGATCACGGATCCGGTCACCCTGAAGCTTTTCTACTCGAAGGCGGCCGCCCTCAAGGGGCCCGAGTCCATGCGGCTCTACAACAACTACTACGTCTATGTCCGTGACCTCCTGAAGGAGTACGCCAGGCTTTCAGGCGGGAAGATCCGGCTGGAGCTCGTCGATCCGAGACCGGATACCGAGGCCGCCGCAGAAGCTCTTCGCTACGGGCTGCCCAGCGAACCCGTGACGAGCGAGGAACGCTTCTTCTTCGGCCTGGTGCTCCTGACGGAATTCGGCCGGGAAAAGACGGTTCCCTTTTTCAGCCTCGACCGGCAGGGGCTGCTCGAATACGATATCAGCCGCGCCCTCTTCAACGTCACGCAGCGGGCCCGGAAACGAATCGGCGTCCTGTCCTCCCTGGATCTCTTCGGAAGCTCCGCATCACCTTACATGGCGAAGATGCTCAGGATGCAGGGGAGGGAGGTCCCGGGGGTTTGGAACCTCATCGGGCAGCTGAAGCAGGATTATCATCTCGTCGCGCTCCGCCCCGACACGGACAAGATCGAAGACATCGACATCCTGCTCATCGTACAACCCAACAACCTTCCGGAGCGGACGCTCTACGCGATCGACCAGTATGTCATGAGAAGCGGGAAGCTGGTCGTCTTCCTGGATCCCTATTTCACCGCGGACCCGGGCTCCGGGGAGGTTGCTTCGCGAAGCGCTTCCGCGAGCGGGCAATCCGCCGACTTCAACCGGCTGCTCAGGGCCTGGGGGCTGGAGATGGCCACGGATGTCGTCGTCGCCGACCCGAACCTCGGCAGCCTGGTTCAACTGTCGGAGGGGGAACGGAACCGGAAACTCATCACGATGCTCAGCCTGACGGGACCCGCCCTGAACCGGAGCGAAATGATCACGGCGAAACTCGACGAGGTCAGGGTGCTCAATGCGGGCTACCTGCGGGTGCGGGAGGTGCGAAACGTCAGGGCCCGGACGCTTCTTCTCACGACGGAGTCGGCGAACACCCTGAAGACGGAAGGGCTGGATCTGCAGAACCCGGACCCGGAAGTACTCATGCAGAAATTCAAGAGCGGGCGGGAGCCCCTGATCCTCGGGACGAAACTCACGGGCCGCTTCGACAGTGCTTTCGGCGGGGAAAATTCATTTTCATCCCCCGTCGACGAAAAAACAAATCAAGCCGAGACGGCCGCCCGGGGATGGGTCAAGTCGAAAGAGATGACGACCATCGTCGTCTTCAGCGACGTGGACATGATCAGCAACCTCTTCCTGGACAACGGAGGCACTTCGACGACGGGCACGGCACGGGGCAACAACAACCTGATCCTGAACACGATGGAAGAGCTCTCCGGCACGGGCACCCTGGCCGCCGTCCGGACGAGGGGGGAGTACATCCGGCCCTTCAAATTGATCGACAACATCGAGGCGAAATTCGACGCGGCCAACAGCCACAAGATCTGGCTCCTGAAATCCAACATCGCCAATGCACAGAAGCAGCTCTCGCTGCTGGAGAGCAAGTCCGCGGATCAGCAGGTGCCTCTGCTGAAGAATGAGACGCTCAACCGGAAGAAAGAAATCGAAAGCCAGATCGCCAAGCAGAGGCGGGAGCTCTGGGATCTCAACGAAGACAAGCGACAGGAAGTCGATCGGCTCATCTCGCTCCTGAAAGTCACCTACATGCTCCTTGCGCCCATCCTCGTCCTGATCACCGCAGGGATCGTCGCCGGCTTTCGCGCCATGAAACGAAGAAACATGGTATGGAGGCCGCTGTGATCAAGGACCGGCATCTGATCCTCCTGGGCGCTGCGGCGGTGATCCTCTCCGTTCTCACGGTCGTCCTCGCCGCGACGGACCGGTGGAAGGGGGACGGCACACCCGGGGCGGGGAAATATCTCCTCCAGGGTTTCAACCCCGAGAAGGTCCACGGCATCCAAATCCTGTCCAGTCGTCACGCCATCCAGTTCAAGCGTTTCGGCGGGAGTTTCGCCATCACCACCCGTTACGGCTACCCCGCCTCCAACGAGAAGATGAACGAACTCCTCGGCCTCCTCACCGAGATCCAGTCTGTGGAAAAGGTGACGTCTCAGAAGCAGAATCATGCATCCCTGGGCGTCACCGTCGACGGCGACGCCACGGTGATCCGCATCTACGACGAGGCCGACCGTAAGATGGCGGGGGTCGTCATCGGGAACAGGAGCGAAGGGTCCCCGGGCAATTACATCCGGCTCGAGGATGACGACACGGTCTACGTCAGCGCAAAGGTCATCCCCCCGATCCGTTTTGCCTATACGGACTATATCCAGAAAAACCTCTTCTCCGGCAACCGGAACGAGTACACAAGGTTGGCCGTTTCCATGAACCCAGACCACTACGCCATCGACATCCGAAACGGCGGCGGCGTCCTGAACGGACTCCCGCGCGGCGCCCGGCAGGACGACCGGCAGATCGATGACATCCTGACCGCCTCCCTGAACCTCCAGATCCGGAACGTCTTCAAGAAAGAAGATCTCCGGGACCTTCGTTTCGACACGAAGTTCTCGCTGACGGCGCGGGACAGAACGATCTACCATGTCGAGTTCGCAGAGAAAGGCGGCAGGTGCTACGCAAAGGTCGGAGCCGAATACTCCACTCCCGACGGCGAGATCATCGTCTACCGGGACGAGTCCCGGGACTCCCTCAAAGTCAAAGAGTCCCTTCTCCTCGCCCGCGACCGCGCCCTTGCGTTCAACAAGGCGCACGAGAAATGGCTCTACGAAGTCGATCCCCTGTACCGGAAGGTCCTCCTCACCTCATCATCGAAACTCATCAGGAAATAAAGACGACAACCTATCCGATCGGCCCCCGGCGCCTGCACCGTTCTTGCGGACCGCCCGTCGATCCGCCCCCGAATTTCGGATGCCTCCCGCCTGCGTTTCTCCCGCAGGGTCAGCAGCGAAACGTCGGTTCCTTCAATCCTCGTGAGGGAAGGTGAGCTGTCCGCCGTAATAGGCGATCACGACGACGAGGACGAAGAGTGCCGAGACCAAAAGGAGATAGAGAAGCCTTCCGGGACCGGCCGCTGAGAGGACCGCCGGGTCCCAGATCCTCCAGGCGAAGGCCGCACCGGAGGCCGGCAGAAGGATCCAGGAGAGCGTCTTCTTGATCCGGACGGGGCGCATCGGCCTCGAGAGGTAATTGAGCCACCAGGTGTAATAGCCCGTGGCGATCGCCAGGGGAGAAGACGCAAGGCCCGCCGCCAGACAGTGCAGGGCCGACATCTCGAAGGGGTCCTCACCGGTCAATAAGAAGAGGCCGTCAAAGAGACAAACGGCAAAAAGGAAGACAATCGGAAAATGGACCATCATGGGGTGGGGATGGCGCCTGAGGATCGGGAAGCGCCTCAGCAGCGTCGATACCGGCTTCGGGATGGTCCTCCCGGGAACCCGTTGTCTCAAGACGCCGACCTGCGGGTAACGCTCGAGGACCTCGGGGCCGTGCGGAGCCGCGTGGATGTCCGCGGAGAGATCCCGTCCCGCGCGGTGTCGCCTCATGTGGAGCCCGCCCTTCCACAACCGGCTCCCGGTGACATCGTAGACCCTGCCGCCGTGGGCCACGTAAAGGGGCTTCCCGTTCAGGCCGCTGAACTCCGAAAGCGACTTCTCATCGAAGACCTGCGCCTGCCGCCGTTCTCTCCCGCTTGGGTTGTCCATTTCTTCATCTCCTGGACCCGGCCCCGGGCCGCTTCTTCCCGTCAGACGGAATGCTCCCGGGGGGTGGATCGGAAAACCGGGCCCGATCGATCAAGGGGATCGGATGATCTTCAAACAACGGCGGGAAGCCGAAGTCGCATGGAGCCGTGGAGGCAAGACCCCCTGGAATCCCACCCGAGCCTTGCCATTCCTTTTTGAGGCAGGAAAGATGGCCCGGAACGGGCTACCGGATACGCGTCACCAGGAAGGTCGCTGTGTCGAACCCCGCGACGGAAAGGAGCCTGATCTCGAAGAGGCCGTTCTCACCGGCATCGAAATTCAGGAACTCGCCGATGTTCAGGCGCTCGTCGCGGTTCGGAAGCCCGATGGCGCCGACTCTGAGAAAAACGAAACTGTGCCCCACACTCAGGACACTCAGCAGAACCGCTCCATCCCCGACTTTTTCCGTTGAATACTGCTTGATCGTGACTGTTTCGCTCGAATGTCTCATGATCGTCCGACTCTCCCTCGAATAAATGATCGCAGCATGCACCCGGTGAAGCAATCGACAGGACCTCTCCCCAGGGAGGAACCACCCCCCGGGCGAACAAGGAGGGATATCCCCGGTTTCCTCCGGAGGCCTGCGGTGACGCGGCCATGGATTCTATATCTATCTTTTCTCGGGAGTTGGCAAGGCGAAATTTCCCCGGAGGGAGACGGCTGGGGTACCCGGCACCTCGTCCGGGAATTCGAAAAAAACGCTTTGCGGAGGATCCCGGCGAATTGCAGAAAAAGTCAGGGGGGAGGTATTGCTTTTTTCAAAGGATGTATTATATTGGTATCGAAAGCTGTATCCTCTTCATCTTCCAGTTGGTTCCTACTCCCTCACACACTCGAACGAAGGAGAATCTCGCCCCAGCCCTGCCGGACGCAAAGGCAAGCAGCCTGCCCTCCTTGGCTGCTTGTCTTAAAGGGGTTTTTCCCTCCTCCTTTTACCCCCGCTTCCGGTAGGGCAGGGCTGCGGGAGCGAAATAAAAGAGCAGGGCCGTCGCCCTGCTCTTCTCGCTTCCGATGCCTCGTGCCGGCCTTCAGCTCAGTCGTTCCCCGAAAGGCGTGATCAGGTACCCCTCATCGAAACTGACGGCCATCCCCGTCGGTTCAGAACGCAGGACGGTTCCCGTCACCTTGATGAGCCCCTTGCAGGCATCCTTCAACTTGCGCAGGCGGTCCAGGGGGAGGATGATGTCGATCCGCACCCGTGTGCCCTCCGGCAGTGCTCTCTTCGTCCTGAAATAGGCACCACCGGCCGATACATCTTTCGTGTTCATCTCGAGGACCTCCGGGTTTTGTTCTCCGGAGAGAATCTCGATCCGTGCGGGGACCTCGAGGTTGAACCTCTCGAGCCTTCGCCTCTCGTAAATCAGGTCGAATGTATCCGAACTCTGGCTGGCTGTCCTCTTCATTATTTATGCCTCCTCAAGACATACAAACCCGAAGACAACACTATGAATGTTTTGCCTTTTTCATTATACAGAATCCATGCCAATGGAACGGCGCCCGGCGCCACGGGTCAGAAAAGGCTAAAAGTTCAAGTATTTTCGAGACTTTAGCGCAAGATTGAGACCACGGTTGGGTCAATGACAAAAAAGTCAAAAAAATGGCAAGATGAGAGCGAATGTCAGAAATCTTTCAGGGAGATAGAACTGCGCCCAAGAATCGAAATGTGCCCGCGCGGGACCGCCGGAGGGAAGGTTCAGGGTTTGATGTAACGGGCGATGAACGAATCGATCCCGTCCGTATAGAGCTTGCCGGAGACGACGGCGCCTTCGTTGTGGCTTCCCCTGATCTCAAGAAACTCCTTCGGCGCGTTTGCGGCGGCGTAGAGGCTCAGACCGTGGTGGATGGGGATGATCTCATCCTGGGGACTGTGAATCACGAGGACCGGGCAGGAGACATCCCGGATGAACCCCAGGGTGTCGTAATCGTACCTCGAAAGCCACCGGACGGGGAGGAAGGGGTATACCTCGGCCCCGATGTCCTTGACGGAGGTGAAGGATGACTCCACGATGAGTGCGCCCGGCTTGTGCTCCCGGGCGGTCCTGGCGGCGATGGCGCCGCCGATGGAGCGGCCGAGGATGACGATCTCACCGGGCTTGAACTTCTTCTCCGACAGCAGGTAGTTCCAGGCCGCTTCCGCATCCCGGTATGTCCCCTCCTCCGTAGGCTTACCTTCGCTCCAGCCGTAGCCCCGATAGTCGAAGATCAGGGTATTCATTCCCATCCGGTTCAGGAGTTCGATGAAGAACAGACGGTGGGAAATGTTGCCGGCATTTCCGTGACAGAACAGGACGGCCCCCCGGGACCGCTCCGACGGGATGTACCATCCGTGGATCTTCACGCCGTCGGCCGTTGTGATCGAGACGGACTCATAGGGAAGGCCGATGTCATCGGGCGCGGCATCGTGTTTGCGCTCGGGGAAATAAAGCAGCCGGGGCTGCAGAACCCAGACGGCGGCTGTGACGGCCAGGTAGGCGGAAAGGGAAACAACGACGATGGACCAGAGCACGGGCTTCGGTCTCCTCTGCGGCGGGCCCTTGGTCATGGTCTTCGTGCCTGTTGGAGAAGAAGCAGGCGGCACGTAGCGGGGATCTGCCGCCGCGATCGCCGACACGGGTCAGTTGCGGTAATCGAGGACCTCCCGCACCTTCGTCAGCATATCCTTGAACTGGTAGGGTTTGTTGATGAACCCCGACGGCGGCACCTCGAAGGTTTCCCTCACCTGCTCCTCCGAAGCGGCACCGCTCGATATGATCACCTTGAGTCCCGGGTTGATCTTGCGGAGTTCCTTGTAGCACTTCGTCCCGCCCATCCCCGGCATGATGAGGTCCAGGATGACGAGCTTGATGCCTTCCTTGTTCTGGCTGTACATCTCCACCGCCTTCTCGCCGCCGTCGGCCGTGATCACGCGGTAGCCGTACTGGGTGAGGAGCTCCTTGCCGATGTCGAGGACGGCCTTCTCGTCGTCGACGAGCATGATGGTTTCGGCCCCCCGGGGGATGACGGATTCTTTCTTGGCCTCGGCGACGGCATCGACCCCCTCGGCCCTGAAGGTGGGGAAATAGATCTTGAAGGTTGTTCCGCCGCCCTTCTCGCTGGTGCATCGGATGAATCCGTTATGGCTCTTGACGATCCCATAGACGATGGCCAGTCCAAGACCGGTGCCCTTCCCGGCCTCCTTGGTGGTGTAGAAGGGCTCGAAGATGTGCTTGAGGGTATCCTTGTCCATGCCGACGCCGGAGTCCGATACCGTGAGCTGGACATACTCCCCGGGTGCGGCCCCGAGCAGGGCGGTGTAGTACCCCTTTGCCAGGACGACATTCTCCGTCTGGAAGGTCAGGGTGCCCCCTTCGGGCATGGCATCGCGGGCGTTCACCCCGAGGTTCATCAGGATCTGCTCGAGCTGACCGGCATCGCCGCTGATGACCTTGAGGTTTTCCGCGAGGTTCAACTTGATGTTGATCATCCGGGGGATGGTCCTCTCCAGGATCCTCGCCACCTGCTGGACCTCGTGGTTGAGATCGAGGGGTTTCAGTTTCGTTTCCACTTTCCGACCGAAGATCAGGAGCTGCCGGGTGAGTTCGCTTGCCCGCTGGGCCGTGCCGTGAATCACCTCGAGCTTTCCGTAATCGGGGTCGGTCTGGTCCTTCTTCATCAGGATGAGCTGCGTGTATCCCGAGATGGCCTGGAGGAGGTTGTTGAAGTCGTGAGCGATGCCGCCCGCGAGGGTCCCGAGGGCCTCCATCTTCTGGGCGTGCAGGAGCTGGTCTTCGAGTTTCTTCTTCTCTTCCTCCGCCTGCTTGCGTTCCCGGACCTCCCGCTTCAACTCCTCGTTCGCCAGGATAAGTTCGGCCGTCCGTTGCTTGACGCGCCGCTCGAGTTCATCGTGGGCCCTCTGGAGCTCCATTTCGGCGAGCTTCCGTGAATTGATGAGGTACTGGGTGAAGATGCCGTAGACGAAGATGAGGCAAACCACCAGCACCCGGATGAGGACCTGGTCCGTCACCATGGAGTCAAACCACCAGTAGATGAGTGCCATGGCAACGGCGATGATGATCAAACCGTTTTGCTCTATCTGTTCCCGGATCGTCATGCTCTCTTGCATCTTGTCCCTCCGCGGTCCGGGCCGCCATCGGCCCCGGTGATCAAGGGGATCGAATCTCGAGCGGTCCCGCTTGCGGCACACCGCAACCGCCTCCCGCCGGACCACGATCGATCATTTTACCTATATCGACAGTAGGGCTTAACGCCTTGAAAAATACCCCAAAAAAACCGTTTATTTCGACAGGCGACACACGAGGTAAGAGCAAAAACTGAGCCTGAACAGGCAGCGGGCAGACATGTTTTGGGACCGATTCTCAAGACATTTCGGTATCCTATAGCCTGTTCTGCCCCCGTTTTGCAAGTGAAATCATCGGCATCAAACCCCCGGCGTCCGTATGGCCCTTCGGAGCCTCCCCCCAGGATCCCGGGGGGTGAAAAAGGCGGCGTGATTCGATGTGAAAAAAGGAGGGTCACGCCTCAGGATGTCCGCTATGGACGGGTTCCGCCTGAATTCCCTTTCCAGAAAGGCACGAACGGATCTCCGGTCCCAGCCCGCAGGGTGGACGAAATCCACGTAGAGAGAAAGATCGCCTTCGTAAAAGGGCGACACCTCGTAGGTCGCGGTGTCCGGCCCGCAGGCCGGCATGTTGAAGACGGCCACATTGAGATAACCGATGCAATCCCTCATTTCCAGGGTCAGCTCGAGGGTCCTGCGCGCCCCTTCGGAGGTCTCCGGGGGCGTTCCGAAGAGCAGGTAAACATAGGTTTCGATGCCGGCCTTCTTCAGGCAGCCGAGGATCCTCTTCGCGAGGGAAAGATCGATGCCCTTCCGGAGGGCGTCGAGGACACCCTGGTCACCCGACTCGAGACCGAGCTGAAGCATCGCACAACCCGAGCGTCTGAGCCCGAGGCAGAATCCCTCGTCGGCCAGATGCTCCGTCACCCTGGCGAATCCGTACCAGGGAGCCCCCGGCGGTTCGCGAACCAGGGCTTCCAGCATGGCCGGGCTCACGGCATTGTCGAGCAGATGAATCAGGGCCGGTCGGAATCTCCGGACGAGACTTTCAAGCTCACGGACAGCCCTCCGGGGTGGGATCGGTATGTAAGGATTCCCCTCGGCCGCCTCGGGACAGAAAAGGCATCGACCCCAGTAGCAGCCGCTCGAGGCGCTGTAGGGGAGGATCCTGCCCGGGGAGAGATAGCCATCGAGCGGGAGACCCTCGTAATCGGGCGGGCAGAAACCATCGGTTGCCGCCGGTTCTGCTCCGGCACTTAGGACGGCGCTGAGGCGGTACTCCCCGGGGCCGGCGATCATCTCATCGACGAGGCCGCTGAAGGGGTTCCTCCACCCGGGACTTCGCATCCAGGATGTGACCAGTCCCCCGCCGAGGATCACGGGGACACCGGGATACCTTTTCTTCACGATCCCGATCATGGCAAAGGCGCACAGAGCCTGATTCAGGTAATTGATCGAGAACCCCACGTGGGTGGGACGGTGCCGGTGCATGGCCTCGTCGAGCATGCGCCGGAGGGGATCGTAAAAGAGGCTCTCTTCGGGTCTTTCGGCCGCCCGGATCAGGTCGGCGCTCCGCAGCGGGGATCGGTTCCGGTTCGAGAAGTTGACGAGACTCAAGATCTGTTCACCCGAGGGGTCGGACACCGAGAGAAGCCGGTTGAGATCGTGAACGGCGCGCCGGTAGCGGTCAAAGTGACGGCGGGTACGGGGATCCCTCAAGGTCCTCAGATGGA